>Ga0208898_1001018_pt1 | contig 19448 bp, 20 predicted proteins | sample VirMetDEL_Mar_4_FD_184513 | JGI IMG/M metagenome (GOLD analysis project Ga0208898, IMG submission 184513) | Aqueous microbial communities from the Delaware River and Bay under freshwater to marine salinity gradient to study organic matter... | ecosystem: Environmental > Aquatic > Marine >...
AGTCAATGTTTTCTTGATGTTGTAGATAGACTTGGGATTGAACACGCCGAAGTATGGTCCTGGAACCGCATTCGCTTTCAATGTAGCGTATGCTTCGAAAAGGTCCTTAACTTCTAGCTCGTCACCCGCCGCACCGATTTGTGATGTGAAAGTTGAGAACAGGCCAGTTAAAGCTCTGTCGTGTCTTTTCGCGATCGCTTCACCAAATAACTTACCTAGGTCAGCAACAACGTTTGATACTGAATGGTTTCTAGCCATGTCAGTCAGTGTAGTCATGATACCTGCTTCAGTTAATGTGATGTTAGCAACACCTGTTGATACTTCAGTGTTTGCTAGATCTGAGTTCTCACCTGCGTCTGAGGCGATAGTTTGTGTGCTGTATAAAGGCACTTGTAATACCTTACCAGCGTTTGCAGGAACTGTGAATTGTTTCACAAGTCCTGGCATGATTGAAGTTTCGGATGCCACGAACATAGCCTCTTGGACTATCGGGGCGATCAGATCATTCAACGTTCCTGTAGTTGTTTCATTAGCCATTTTGCTAATCTCCTTTAAGTTGTTAATTTAGAAGACCTAGAAGCCTTGTTTCTTGCGATACTCGGCGTAGACCTTCCTGTGTTCTGGATTTGTCATGTCCAGTTTATTAACATCAACTTGGGAAACACCTGCTGTGCCAGTGTTGGACTTGGATCCACCGCCTGGTTGTCCCGCTGAGACGAAGTGTGGGTTTGATTGTAAGAATTCTCCTACCAACCCATCTACCGTCAAGGGATCACCATTGTCAGTGTATCTAGTCTGACCCGTCTTGGGATCAATGACCTCAACCTCACCTGTCTCTGACATCTTGATGTTGTCCCTCACAAGCCTCGCGACCTGTTCCGGGTTCACCGCTTTCTTGGTCGATGCGGCATTTATCAATGCACCATCCACCTTGATCTTTGTCAGTTCAGATGTCAGTGTTGAAATCTTTGAATTGAACTTCTCTGCGTTCTCCTTCAACAGTTTCTCAAACTCTGACTTCTCCTTTGCTTGGGAGATCTTTAGTTCTTCCTCCTTCTGCATTAGAGTCTGGTATTTCTCAACGTCTATGCCCTCGAATCTCTTGGCCAGTTTGGCTTCGGCTTTTCTTCTTACTTCAGCCGCCACTGCATCGAGTTCTGCCTGCGTATAGACTTTCGCGGGTTGATTGTCCGCTGTAGCCTGGATCGTGTTAGAGACTGTGTCAGCCGCCCCAGTGGCAGTCTGAACGTCTTGCGATGTTGTTTCTTGACTCATCGTAGTCCTCCTTTTGTTGTGCGTGGCAGGATATACCACAATGTGTTGATATTTATTAGTAAAACTGGTCAAACGAATCTATAGACCATTTCTCGTAGTATCCAGATTGTTTCAACTTTTTTTGTGCTTGTTTCAGTTTCGCCATATCCTGTATCATCACCAATGGCCGTCGGCCATAACTGAATGATACACCCTTATGTAGTCCGTCGTTGTCTGGGTGGTCATACATTATGGCGTAGTCAGGATTGTTCTTGTGTGCCCGCTTACAGATGCGGGACAACTGGCTTTCAGTTATCTCGTGAGTGAAATATAGGATGACAATGTCCAGGCCAAGGCTAACAAAAAGACCGCAACACTGATCAATCTGATCCAGCACATCTGTCTTCGCAGGCGTGATCTGTATTTTACGATCCTCAAGTGTTCTTTTCGCAAACGGACAGATTGCCGCTCCACTCGCCTTATGAGTTTTAGCAACAACCTGTCTGATCCACTTCTCAATGTCCTTACCTACGTCTACCACTTGGTTTACTAGGCTTCCTTCTACCGGATGACATCGGTTTCCTTCTACCGCTTCTCTTAGGTCCTGGCATCTTGGTCCTCCTTTTTCCTGTGCTTGGTTGGGAACTTCTCGGGTCTGCCCTCGTTCCTTGATGGAGCGTAAAGGTCCAACAGTTCAATGCCCCTGGCGTGTGCCACTCGTTTCAACAGCACACAGGCCTTCCTGGCCCTGGCGGCGTTGGTCTTGCTGGGGTGCTTCATCAATTTGTCATAGTGGGTGAAGTAGTCAAGGCACAACTGCTTCATCTGCCTGTGCCTGGCTGTCTCCTCTGGTAATCTGTATAGTTTCCTAATCATTGGTTGGTGTGAAATGTATGCTGTGCCAAGGTGCCGTGAGTCCGTGGCTGTTCTTGTATATCTCTCCGGTCTGGACTGATTGTGCGGCCATGAATGTCCTGGTGCCATTGCCTGATCTCTTCTTCTGTATCACCTTACAGGGCCTCCACTCCTGACCTCTGGCGTAATACTTCATGTGATGTGTCTGCTGTCCCTTGCGGGTCTTGATGCCTGCCATCCTTTACCTCCACGCCCTGATACTCCAGTATGCTGGGCTCAGTGATTTCTGTCCACGCACCTTTTGTAGGATCGCACCCATCCTGGCCATGAATGATCTCTTCCTTGCTGGTATGTTGGACCTGATACGCATGTCGGGATCACCGAACCTGACTATGTTGACGTCGCCGGTCCGTTGGTTCCTCACATACACCGCGAACTTCTTGCTCTTGCCCGGTGTCCTGAATGGTTTATTGAGTGTTATCTTCCTGCCCTGGTATTGAGCCATTGGTGCCTCCAAAGAATTGTGCTATCTCCGGATGCAGTTCAAATATTTCTTCGTTGGTGTAGCCCTGTTCGATCATCTCCCTCATGTGGGTAATCATCTGTATGGGATCAGTCATTGGTGGGTGTTGTTGCCCATCATCCGCCAACTGGTTCTGCATTTCTTCCAACTCGTCGTCATCCTTCGCTAGTATCTCGATCGTCTTCTGATCTATAATGCTTTTAACATTTGGAGTGGCCGTCGCTGAGTCCCTCTGGGCGCTCGCGGCCTTGCTGATTATGTCCATGTCCAGGTTCTTGTCCCTGATGTGGAAAGCCATTGGATACTTGATCTCACCATCCCATGATTCACCCTGCCACAGTCCAAACAGTCTGAACATCTGTTCCTCGAACAGTTCCAGATTCTTGGCCTTCTCGCACAGTTTGGAATCCAGTAAAATAAATTCACTCTGCATCGCGACACCTGACATCTGTCTTGTTTCAATTGCTCTGATTGACCCCATGTGAGCCATCCTGTCAATTGACTTCACGGTCTCATCCATGGTCTTTAATATGGCCTCAAGATTACCACCGTTTGGTTGAAGCAAATATGGTTTTAGATTTGGATCCAGTTCCTCTGGCATGTCGATTATGGCACCCGCTCCCGCCTGTGCTGACACCGAACGTGTCTTGACCAGACTTGGATGGTTTGTCAGAGATATCAGTTGTTCCGCCTCTGAATAACAGTTGCCCAGGAACCTCTGTGCTTGTGCTATCGAATCGATGTCTGACACACCGATGCCCTTGATCGGTCCCCTGTTGGCGTAGCACCATACCGCTGGGACCTTGCCCAGTAGGTTTGGTCTCGAGTCCACTTGTTTCATTGGATCCTTGGCGTCATTGCCATTATATGAATATAATTCTATGGTGTCTGGTGTCCACTTCCTCACGTAGAACTCTCCAGCCCTCTGGTAAGGTCTCTCATCATGTTCCAACAACATCAGTTCAGTGAGTTCATAGTGCCCATTGGGCTGTCTCACGAATCTCCAGTTCAGGATGTTCTCTGGCGTGTATATTGTTGTGTAAGGCCTAATGCCCTGGGCCAGCTCGTCGGCCCTCGTGCCCACCACGGTCTCTGGTCGGTCCATCAACACCAAACAGTGTCCATATATTGAACTCTGTATGTTGACCTCCCGCATGAAAGAATCCCAGCTCCTGCCCTCCATGTCGCAGTCCTTCATGAACTGTTCAAGTTCAGGTGAATCCTCTAGATTTCCAAAGTCCCTCTTGGGTTGCTGTCTGTATAGGAAAGCGTTGAATGTCTGTATGATGGCACGGCAGTGGTTGTCCTCGGCCGCGTGTGATAGTCTGGTTAGGTATTCGCCCTCGTTCTCGTATTGGTATCTCTTTAGATACATGCCCCTCTTGTATTCAGCACCACCTAGATATGATCGCTTGAGGAACTTCCAATGATGGATGTAGGCATCATAGTCCTGGTGGACCGGTAATGAAATAGTCTTGCCTGATGTGTCTGTGAATGATGTGCCGGTTAAACCGTAGATGTCTTGTGCCATTATCTTATCGCTCCTACTTTGATAGAGAACCGTTCGGGTGCCTGTTGTTCATACGCGGTCCTGATTGGGTAAAGAAATGAAATCAAATATCCTAATGCGTCATTCATATGGTCAAATCCCTGTGTCTTGTCTGGCAACACGGTTCCCTCTTTATAAGTGTGTTTGCTAATGCTATTTAACATATTCTTACACTTGGGATGAATGAATACAGTGCGCTCGTTTGACGCCGAACACAACTTGGCGTTGACGGAGTTTATCCTGTCCCTGATGGCCATGTGCTTTGGTGGCACCTTGCAGATGAATCCCGCGTTCTGCAGTATCGAAAGGTCAGTCCTACCACCCGCTGATGTCTTCCTCTGCCTGGATGCTGGATCTGGATAGCAGAATATCTTCTTGCCCGGATATCTCCTGTGGATCTCTTGGCACAGTTCATCCGTGTTGGAACTCCATATGGTGATCTCGTCCATGATGTAGACGGTGCCGTTCTGGATGTAGGCCACCACCGCACTCATGGGATCAAGGTTGAAGTCAATGCCTATGTGTAAAATGCTGTTGTCCAAGGGCTCGTCGAAATGCCTCACGTTTTCATTCATGGAGAAGCCATGGTAGATTATGCCCGAGTATGTCTCCCACGTGGCCTGGTATTCCTGTCGGAACGTCTTGGCGTCAAGGTCCCGCTTGGCCTGTTCTATCTCGCCCTCATCGACGAAACCGCCATCTATGGTGGTGTATAGGTAACTGCTCCAGTCCTGCTCAGTGGGATCCTGTCCCCTCTGGTATAGGTCGTGGAACCAGTTCATGCCTTTTGGTGTGCCAGCGAACAGTGCCAATCCCTTGGTGTCTGAAAGTGTGGGCCTCAGCACCTCCGACCAGGCGGCCTCGTCTATGTCCGCGCTCTCGTCCAGCACTATGAAGTCGATACCCACACCCCTCAGTGAGTCCTTGTTGTCAGCACCTCGCAGGCATATCCTTGACTTGTTCTTTAATTCTATGGTGAGTTCTGCCTCGTTGATCTTCTTGACCCAACGCAGGTCTTTCAGTATCTCTTTGATCTTGACCCAACATATCTGTTTGGCCTGCCGGTATGATGGTGCCACATACCAACACACACGCCCTGGTATCCTGGCGTGATAACAAAGTTCCCTGATTGCTAAGGTAGTTTTTCCGAAACGTCGGCCAGTCACAAGAACACGGAATCGTGCTTGGTCATCCGCGACCTTGCGTTGCGGTGTTGATAGTTTCATATATGTTTAGTTATTGGGGGACTATTTCTCGTCCCACGGTAATGGTGCCGTTGATTCTTCGTCAGTTGGTGAGTCCTGTTGTCCCAACCAGTTCTTACCCAGGAACATAAGCATCCTGGCGTCGCCCGCCAATGCCTTCTCGAACTGGGCACGTCTAAGGCTCTTCTTACCTTCAGCCTTGCCCTTCTCTATCAGGTTCTTGAATCTCTTCTGTAGTGTTGTGACTGAAGTGCCCACGCAGTCCGCTATCTCTTCATAGGTGCAGTGCATCGAGGCCAGTTTGAAGATCAGGTCATGATCCAGTTTGTATGATTTCTTCTGTGCGTCCATTACAACAATCTCTCCTTGACCACTATCCTGAATGATCTCGCGTCGGTGTCACCTTGGGTGGTGACGATCTTGCACTTGACCGTGTAGATGTTGTTGACAGTGCCACCCTCCAGTCTTATGCTGACCAACACACCCCCGGTCACCAAAACATCAGTGGCCTCGTTTGTTGGGAAAGCCAGTGGTGAACTGTCCCCGGTGATGGTCTCTATTGTGACGTCCGCGGAAGTCACGGTGTCACCTGAGTTTAGGTAGTCCGTGAAGTCAAGTCCGTATTGCACGTTGGCATCCGGGTCCTTGTCTATGTATAATCCGTCGTTGTCTCTCTTGAATCCTGTTAAGTTGGCCATTATTGCTCCTGTCTTACCCTAGGTGTCGAGAATCTGTTCTTGAATGGTGGAATCCTCAATCTCAAACTCCTAGTTTCTTGCGGCACCAGGTAGTCACCTGTTTCAGTGCCAATGGTATTTAACCTTGTTTCCTGGCTAACAAGTGTTTGCCTATTTTCAAACGGCAACACCACCTGTCTAGATTCCTGTAAAACCTGTATAGTGAAGTAGGGATCCGCCTGGAAGAACAGCCTTCCCACCTGCAGTGTGCTGGCGAACGCCAATAGTGCGGCGATGCCACTCGGTCGGAATGTTGGGTTGATCTCAACCTCAGATTGTGCTTGATACAGTTCCGCTGTGGTGCCTGGTCGGAACGTGGGTTCAACCGCGAACGTGAAGGCCACATCAATGTCAGCAAAAGTGTCAGTTATCGCATTCGCGGTCAGAACAGGGGTGAATGCGCCAGTGATACGTATTGGTTCTTCTTCTAGGTCGTATATGATGTTGGCGGTCAGAGCAGGTGCGAACGCACCACTCATGGCTATGTCAACGTCAATGACACCAGACGCAGTGAAACTGGTAGTGAATACAGCATCCAGGTCGGCCTCGGCGGCCTCCTCCAGTGCTGTGTCCTCTGTGATGGTGAACGTGCCAGTGTAGGCCACCGTGTCACCGATGAGGAATGTGGGTGTGGCCACGAGATCACCCAGTGAGTCAACTCCATATGGTGTCTCCCAGACATCGTCTGGCCAGTTGTCCCATGTGGCCTCGTCACCGATCCAGGTGGTTGTTGGCCAAGCGTCCCATGTGCTGTTGGCCAGGAACGTCCAACTGTATTCACCTTGGTTGAGTGAGAAGTCAGCTACCGCGTAACCCTGCACGAAGTAACTGTTTAGGTTAAAACTGTCCCAGGTGTAGTCACCAGTGATGTCGTAGATCATGTTGCCAACGAAATCTGCAGTTGTGTTGGCTGTTAATGATTCAATTATACCGTGCGTGAAACCAGAGGTCTCGGAGAAGGAAGTCACCGCGGTCAGTGACCCAGATGCCAACACTAGATTTTCTGTTGATGCCAGGATGTTGGCTTCCAATGGTAAATTTTTTGTTATGCTGAATTTTATATTGCCTGATAAATCCGCGGTGGTCTCAGACTGTATGTTTGCCTCGGCCAATCTAACATTCTTGGACTGTTCGTTTAGACTGGATTGGCATGCCAATGACGCCTCGGCTTGCTGAATGATGCCGCCAAGACAGTTTAAACTGCTCGTTGCTGGATCAAATGATACAGTGTCATTGTTGACACCGTCTATGGTGTATAGGTTGCCTTCCCAACTACGAGTGGCAGTGGCCCTCACCTCCGGAACGAAAACTAGATCCCATCCGCTAAAGAATCCAGAAGTGTTATAACTTCCAACCCTGACAGTTGATTGTAGACTGCTTAGAGTGTTCTTGGATCCACCGGTTACTGCTGATCCTTGAAGCACATGATCTGATCTAAGATTAAAAATTTGTGCTTGATTAGGCCAATCACGACTTCCGGAACCAGTTGGTAATTGATCATTGATAGAAATGGTATGTAAGACATCACTGCCAAGTGCTTCTTCTGTGATCGTGAAATCATATGTGATGGGGAAACTACTTCCACCGGTCCAACTACCATAGAATACCAAACCATTGTTGTCAATACGGGCATTGGAGAAAGTTACCCTACATCTGCTTGAGGGTATACCATTCTTGCTGGTGAGCACGGATGATTCAATTGCATCACCCCATGGGAATGTGAGTGTTTCACTGTTCCCGCTGGAATTTGTCAGTTCCTTGTCATACCTTGTGGCATCACCACCATCAAGGGTGGTGCCGCTGGCGGTCCAAGCACCACCAGGACCTGTAGAGGTCTCTGTGATGTCATTGGCCGTTACTTGATATCTCTGGCTATATTGTTGCTGTAGATCGTCAATCGTTTCTGCGAAGACGAACTGTTTTGTGTCTGACACGGGGTTTTTACCTCCGTGATTACGCTAGACTGATGCTTAGGTTACCGCTTGATACTGTGAACTGGTCTCCTGAACTCACTGTCTTGCTAGTGGTCAGTGTTCCATAGAACAACACGTTGCCGCCTGTGCTCGCATCCATCAAAGCGATGTGCGTCACCACCTGTCCAGTGGAACCTGCGGTGTCATAGTTGGCAGTGGCCACTGGGAATGACACAGACGCTGAAGTCTCGATCGTTCCTGTCGTGGTCGTTCCAGCCGCCGCGAAAGTCACTGACTGTCTGGCGTATGAACCGTTGTTGATCTCAAAGTAGCCCCAGTCTGATGATGAACCAGTTCCTGATGTGCCTGATTCCAAGGCCGCCGAAGCCGCCGATCCTGAGTCCGCGAATAAAGCCACATACACCGTTGATGGTGCCGTGTAGGGTGCCGTTCCATATCTAAGTGTATGGTCCAGTAATTTGTCTTCTAAGTAGTTTGATGCCGCTGACATAATTTGTTTCTCCTTTGTAATATTACCTAACTATTTATTGCTAACCCCTGCTGGAATCATCCCTGTTGCCGTCACAATGGAACAACGCTAATGTGTTCTCGTCCGTGGTGAATGCTGATGTTGGCACCGTGTAGGATGCGCCAGAATACCTCTCGGTGTTGCTGATCCTGATCTCATCAAAAACTGCCCTGGGTCCATTTACTGCCCTGGTGCCCCGGAATCCAAACGCACAACTTGATGCGTTGCCGTTGTAGGTGTAGGAGCTGTCATTGACCACCCTTGATCCATTCACATACCAGTTCTGTGTGCCGGATCCGTTGCTGACGATGGCCACGTGTGTGGAAGATGTGAAATTGCTACGTGCTGAGTTGGTGCCAGTCACGTTGTTGGTGTCGAAATACACCAATGAACCATTTGCGGTTACACGACCATAGTTGTTGGCGGTGTCCTCGAGACCTTCGGTGTCATCTAATGTGATCTTGAAGATGTCGTGTGACTGCGTCAGTGAATTAGTGTTGGTGAAGGCCAACCAGAACTCTATGGTGTAGGCGAAGTTGGTGTTGAATCTGAAACTGGTGTCACTGGGATACAAGGTGATGGTGCTGTCGGTGTCGTCCACTGATCCATCGAAGTCTGACATCTGTGAGGTGCCAAACGCGGAAGGTGATGATATGCCGCTGAATCCAGTGTGTCCCGCCAATATGGTCCAATCCGCCGCCTGTGTGTTGGCGGTGCTTGAAACTGCTGACGATGCCAGTATGTGTTTGGCGAATCCTATCGGCATGGTTCCCCCTAGGCCGCGAATGCCTTGGCTATGCTTCCCAGGTAGTTGGTGCCATCATTGAATATGGTCACGACGTCGATCGAACCACCCGCCGTTGACAGTGTGGGTGTGCCACCCGCGAATTTCACCGCTGTGGATCCATCCGTGCCGAAAGTGGCCGTCCTGGTGCCCGTGACGTCCTGTGTTATGATCAAGGTCACTGAACCACCTGTTGGTAGTGCTGATATGTTGAATTCTGTGTTTGTGTCCAGTGTCACAGTGTGGACGGATGCCAGGGACGAATCAACGGTTATGGTTGAACTTGAAGTTAGACTGTTGATGTCCTCCTTGTAGCCCACGTTGAATCTTGCTGTGGCGTTGAGATTGATGTCACCTGTGCCGGCCGGATCTAGGGTGATGTCCGCATTGGATGGCGAACTTATGGTTGAACCGGTTATGGTTAGGTCACCATTGCCATCATCAGTGATGTAACTGGTAAGGTCTGGTCCTGTAATTGTAAGTGTATCACCTGAAACCGCGGTTGTGATGTTCTGTGTGCCCGCTATCTTGAATGTCTCTCCCAGGTTCACGGTGGTGCCTGTTGAATCATCGCCCACGAATGTCATTGTGGTGGTTGAACCGGTGTCATCAGTGGCCAATTCAAATCTGGAATTTGACGTGTTGTATTTTAGGATCTGATTGTTTGTGGGTGAATCAATGTTGAACATGTCAATGATGGCATTGACGTTGTCCACGTTCTGTTTGATGTCTGGTCTCGCTAGACGAGGTGAATCAGTCCCTGAATCTAGATTGGCAGTGGATGCCTTTGTTCCTGAGGGCCAAGTAGCCATGATAGCAGTCTCCTTTAACTATATTTAATCTTTGTTTGATGCTTCGGGCATGTCACCAACCGGTGTATCGGTTTTTGGCAACTGCGCCAGTAACTTCTGGTGTAGCTGTCCAATGATGATCATCTCCTGGGCTCCAAACAGGCCACGTCTCGCGGCCAAGTCTAGGATCTGTGCTAATAATCTGTAATCGTTTTCAATTAACATGTCTGTATTATATAGCATTCCCGATCCGTTGTCAATCTTTTTTATTCGTTCTCTATGAATGTTTTGCCTGACAGTTTCTCAACCTCGGCCACCAATTTCTCCATGTTGATCCTGACCGTTTTACCTGTCTTGCTGTTCCTAGAGTAGTATTCCCATTCGCCTGCTTCGTTGTGCGGTGATATCTTTGTGACGTTGCCGGCCTCGTCCCTCACATACACTTCTGATGAGCCCGCGTCGTCCTTGGCGTAGATGTGTGCGGAATCCGCCACACCACTTGGATCACTGGCCTGGTTGGCAAGTATAACAGCACCAAATCTTGAAAGTTTGTTGGCATTGTCATAGAACGCATAGATGTTTGTGGGGTTTGTTCCACCAACATACTCGTCTCCATGATAGTAATAACCATAGTGATTGGTGATTGAACTTGCGGCACCGATAACGTAGTAACCTGCTCTGAACGCATATGCGTTGGTGATGTTGAAATCCGCTCCTGTGCCAGTGTCATCATTGGCCGCGTAACTGATGGCCATACAACCTGTTGAATCAGTGACGGTTACGTCACCCTGTGCTGTTGCACTGTTGAATGTGTATGCACCATGTGCGATCTCCAATCCCCTGTTGTTGGCCAAAGTGGCCGCTGTGGCACTGGAGTTCATGCTGATTGCACCAAATGACGCACCCAGTGGTCCACGGAACAGTCCTGATCTTGTATAACTGTATCCGGCATGATCAAGTGTCGTCAGTGACAACAGACCCCTTGGTCTGAAGTTGGAGTTGGTAGTTGATCCATTTGTCAATTGCACGTCATGGTGGAATCCGGCCATATATTCAAATCCACTAGTGTTGGCGTCCTTAGATTCCTCTTTGATGAAGGCTAGATCTGTGACCCTGTTGTCGGCACCATAAAGTGATTGCCAATCAACGTTGAATGTTTGGCTGTCACCAAAGTTAAATCTTCCCGTGCCATTGGTCTCGAAGTTTAAATTGTCGTTTGACCTGTTGGACTTGATGTGGTTGTCAGTTATTGAGACACCCTGTGTCTGTATGTCACCGAACACTGACAGTGAGTTTGATGCGTCATAGAACGCGTATTCGTTCGTGATAGAACCACTGCCGTCCTTGCCATGATAGTAGAATCCATACATGTTGGTTATGCTGTCCGAGGCGCCTGATACGCTGGCCCTGTTCCATGTGCCGTAACCGTTGGTCACGGTCATCACACCCGCACCGCCACCTCCATCATTGGAAGCGTAGACACTATTCTTCGTTGCCTTGGCATCTGTCACAGTGATATTGCCGGCCGCCAGTGATGAACTATAGGCATACACGCCCGCGGCGTTGTCCATGCCGATCATGCTGGCCAGAGTTGAGGCAGTGGCCGAGCTGTTGACCGCGTTGGCTATGCAGGTCACGCCTATTGGTCCACGGCTGTCGCCTGACAGGGTATAACTGTATCCCGCCATGTCCACCATGGCACTTTGGAGCACGCCCCTAGGCCTGAAGTTGCTGTTGCTGGTGGATCCACCTGTGAGTGTTGATATGTTGGCGAAGCTGGCCAGATATTGTCTGGCCGCGGTGTTGGCGTCATCAGAGGTCTCCCTGTGGACGCTGAAGTCCTTGACGTTGGTGGCACTGCCCCAGAAGTCAGGCCATATGGTGCTGTCGTTCTGGTTGTTGCCAGCACTGGACAGGTTGATACGTCCTGTGCCCGCGGTCTTGATGTTTAGGTCATCATTTGACCTGTTGGTTGAGATCACGTTGTCAGTTATGCTGACAGCCTGTGTCTGTATGTCACCAAACACGGATAATGAGTTTGATGCGTCGTAGAACGCGTATTGGTTGGTGACTGTGCCCCCACCCGTGGGTGCCTGGTGATAGAAACCATAGTGGTTGGTGATGGTGTCACCACTGTTCACGTATGTCTTGCTACGGAAGTTGTAGCCATTGGTGAAGGTGAATGAGCCCGCACCGGAGCCGGCCGATTCCAACTCAAGGTAGCCCTGGTTGGCTATGGCATGCGTGATGGTTAGGTCCCCATCACTGAAATCGGTCTCCGCGTATGCGGCCGCGACACCCTGTGAACCCAGAGCCGCGTAGAGTGTGCTGGCCGTCAGACCGCTGTTGCACACGTTGGTGACCATTGATGCGGCCCATGGACCACGCGAGTCCGAGGCCTGCGTGAAACTGTAGCCGGCCATGTCCATGCTGTTGGCCATGTTCAGGGTCCTGAATCTGAAGTTTGAATTTGAAGTTGCCGATCCCGACAGAGTGGTGTTCTGTGCGAAACCCACAAGGTTCTGCTGTGAACTCACCGCGTTGGCATCCACGGTCTGTGTCTTGGATACACCCAAGGTCTTTATGCTGTTGGGTGTGCCGAAGTAGTTGCTGTAGAGTGCGTTGGTGCCCCAGAAGTAGCTGTCATCCGAGCTGATGTTGATCCTGCCGGTGCCGTTGGTGCCTATCAATAGGTCATCGTTGCTCCTGTTGGTTGTGATCTTGTTGTCTGTGATCGAAACTGCCTGTGTCTGTATGTCACCGAACACTGATAATGAGTTGGTGGCATCATAGAATGCGTATTGGTTGGTTATGTTGCCCGATGGTGTGTCACAGTAGTAGTGATAGAAGTCGGTTATGTTGAGGCTACCGCTGGATCCATACCCTTCAGCGAATGATTGGTATGCCCTCCACTCCGTGACGTTTAGGTCCCCGGTGCCGTCTGATTCAAACTCCAATGTGGAGTTGACACCAGTGGCCGCTGTTATGGTCAAGTCCTGGTTGTTGAGGTAACTGTAGATACCATTAAGGTTGGCAGTCGCGTTGCCCAGTGTTGATGCCCCAGCACCACCATTGACCACGGTGGTGTAGTTCTTGAGCGCACTTGGTCCACGACTACGGTATGTGCTACTGGAATTGGTTGAACTGTTGCCGTTCATGTCCAATCTCACAAGGTTCTGGTTCAGCCACCTGTCATTTGAGTTGGTGCTGGTGGCCTGTCCTGATGTAAGGGTCACCCGTCCATACATGTTGTTCAGGTATCGCTGTGTGCCCGTGTCCAGGGTCTCACTGGTGTCCTCGTAGAACAGGTTGTTGGAGTTGTTGTATCTGGTTGAGCTTAGGCCGGATTCATAATCGCCGTTGTTGGCTGCCAACACCACCTTGCCGGTGCCCGAAGTCTCCAGTGCCAGGGTTCCATTACTCGGTGAGCTCAGTGTTGATCCCACCGCTGTGAGGTCTCCCAATGAGGCACCTCCACCTCCCACTGAGTCAGCGTATGCTTTGACAGCCGCTGATGTTGGGATCGTGGTGTCGTTGTCGTTTGATCCTATGCCCTCCGCGGCAGTGACCAGGGTGCCCGCGGCTATGTCCGCGGTCTCGATGTTTGATATCGAGTTGCCCGTGCCGTTGGCGTCAAAGGTCTTGTTGGTGAATGTTAATGTGTCCGATGCGATGTTGGCATCCTGTGTGTCCACATACGAAGTTGTTGCATAACCTTCTGGTGCGTAGTTGAGTGATGTCCACGCTGTCGCTCCATCGCCTATCTTGAATTTGTTTGTGTCGGATTCAAATCCGATCTCGCCCGCGGCCAGTGTGGGGTTGTTTGATGTCCAATCCGCCGCCGTGTCTCTTCTTACTTGTATCTTTGTGGCCATTACGCTGTTCCTCCGTCAATTGTTGGCACTGATGTGTAAATTGAATCTGCCGTTCCGCCATCGATATTTATTGCTGTGGGATCCACGAACGAGATTACCCCTGCGCCATCGGTGGCCATGATCTGGTTTGCGGCACCATCCGTATTTGGTAATCTGAAAGCACCATTGATGTTGACACGACCGGTGCCGCCCGGATCCAGTGTTAGGTCTGCGTTGCTGGGTGACTGTAGGGTTGAACCCACTGCTGTGAGATCACCCAATGTTGTGCCTCCCACGCTGTCAGCATAGGCCTTGACCGCGGCCGACGTTGGTATAGTGGTATCATTGTTGTTCGAGGCTATGCCCTCGGCCGCCGTCACCACGCTTGAAGCGGCTAGATCCGCCACTTCCACGTTGCTCAATGAATTGCCAGTGCCGTTGGCATCGAAAGTCTTGTTGGTCAGTGTGTCAGTGCTTGTGGCAGTGATGTATGAGCCAAGATCCGAGATCTGTGATTCAGTTATTGACAGCGCCGCTTGGTGCTGGGTCACACTTGATTGCGTGATGTTGGCATCTGGCACGTTAGCCCATGTCACGGCACTGGTCAGGTCATTGGTCTCTGCTGTGAGGTAAGACGTCAGGTCTGGACCAGTGATGGTCAGTGTATCACCACTCACGGCCGTTGTCACGTTCTGTGTTCCGGCCACCTTGAATGTTTCACCTATGTTGACGTCTGTTCCCGTCGAGTCATCACCAACAACAGTGATTGCCTTGTAATTCTTGATCTGATCTGATAGGGCCACGGTGCTGGTTTGGTTGGAAGCATTACCTATGAATATGTTTCCATCATCCAGTGCCGGTGTGGCGTTTGATCTGCCCGCACCGTGGATCTTAAATGTCATGTTGGTGTTGGGTGATACCCTGACCACCCTACCTATGTTCTGTATCTGGTTTGACTCACCTGCGGGTGCCACGTTCGTGAGTTTGCCTGGTTGTGTGGCTGATATGTATAACACATCTCCCACTGCCAGTGTAACACCAGTTTCTACTTGATTTGATGCTGAAGTGTCTATGGCATACAGGTTACCCAATGTCACGATCTCATCCGTGGCATTGTTGTTGATGTCTGCCTTTGCCACTCCCAATGCCGGCATCTTGGCTGGATCTGAAGCATCTGCCAGTATTATCGTGGGTGTGTCTCCCGAAAGACCATTAACATACACTGCCTGTCCCTTGTAGATGGTGCCACCTGACAGATTTCTCGCCTGTAGCAAGATCGCACCATTTAGATCACCTTCAAACTGTGTGGCCGTCATCGTGCCATCCACTGTGGTGTTATTGTTCAACACGATCTGGCCAGTGCCTGAAGCAGTCACGTTAATATCTTCATTGCTCCTGGTTCCTGTGATGTTGTTGTCAGTGATTGTTAAACCGTCCGTGGTCAGTGTGGTGGCTGTTCCAATCTGTGCGTCCACGTAGGTCTTGATGGCCTTGGCCGAAGCCAGTGTGTCATCTGATCCGGACACTGTTGAAATGTCAGTGTCGATCACACCCGAAGCGAAATCCGCCACTTCGATATTGGTTATGGAATTGCCAGTGCCATTGGCGTCAAAAGTCTTGTTGGTCAGTGTGTCAGTGCTTGTGGCGGTGATGTATGAGCCAAGATCACTTATCTGTGATTCAGTGATGCTCAACGCGGCCTGGTGTTGTGTGACATCCGCCTCCGTGACCGTGTAGTCAGTGATGTATCCCGCACCATTGGTCAGTTGGTTGTTGTTGGTTGGTATGGTCGGCAGTCCAGATAGGTCTGAGTATGCTCCAGTGGAGGCCACAGTGGCGAGACCCAAATTGGTTCTTGCGTTGGATTGCTGTGTGCCTGTTAGACCTTGTGCGGCCGTGTCCACTCGTAACCTGTTGCCCAGTGCCGTTGATGTCGTTGTGGCGAAGTTGGCATCATCACCCAGGGCCGCCGCCAATTCATTCAATGTGTTCAGGGCCTCTGGTGCTGAATCAACAAGACCCGCTAGCTCTGTGTCCACATATGATGTTGTGGCATATGAACTTAGATCAGGACCAGTGACCGTTATGGTGTCGCCTGAAACTGACACGGCGGTGTTCTGTGTGCCTGTTATCTTGATGTTGTCGTTGTCCTTGGCTGAGAAACTTGTTCCAGTTGAGTCATCTCCAACTATGGTGATGTTGGCGTCAGTGATATAACTTTGTAGATCAGATATCTGTGATTCGGTTATGCTCAATGCGGCTTGGTGTTGTGTTACTGAGCTCTGTGTGATGTTGGCGTCTGGCACGTTGGCCCACGTGACCGCTGATGTCAGGTCATTGGTCTCTGTGAATGACGTCAGGTAACCTGAGTCATTGGTCCATTGTGATATGTTTCCTGATTTATTTGTTAATGTATCCGTTGAACTTGCTGTAATGTAGCCCGCCCCATTCGTTAATTCTGTGTTGTTGGTTGGTATGTCAGATGTCAGTGCTATGGTGCCCGTGCCACTTGGTATGGTGTGCGTGTTGAGTGTGCCCGTGATGTCAGCGTTGCCGTCTATGTCCAGGCTGTCCGCCTGTAGTTCGCCCGTGATGTCAACACCATCTGATTTCGTGGTCAATTTAAGATTGTTGTCATAACGCAATGCCACTGGACCGTTCTCCGTGGCCGTTATCATCAATTCACCTGTGGCACCCTCTATGGATACCGTGCTTCCTGTGATGGCGTTGCCATTCACATCAAGATCTCCACCCAGTTGTGGTGTGGTGTCTGACACAACATCTGTGATGTAAGATCCCAGATCAGATATCTGTGATTCGGTTATGCTCAATGCGGCCTGGTGTTGTGTCACGCTTGATTGGGTGATGTTGGCATCCGGCACATTGGCCCATGTGACCGCCGATGTTAGGTCATTGGTCTCCGTGAATGACGTCAGGTAACCCGAGTCATTGGTCCACTGTGATATGTTTCCTGACTTGTTTGTGAGCGTGTCAGTGGAACTGGCAGTGATGTAACTGCTGAGGTCTGGACCGGTTATGGTCAGTGTGTCTCCGCTCATGGCCGTGGTGATGTTCTGTGTGCCCGCCACCTTGATGGTCTCTCCATCCGCTATCAGTGTGCCTGTGCTGTCATCGCCCACGAATGTCAGTCCCGTGGCCGAGGCACCCGCGGCTATGGTCACCGTGTTGCCTGACACCGTGGCACCCGAGAACGTTATGGTCTCGCCTGATTCTATGTCGGTGGTGGTTGATCCATCCGATATCGCGATGCTCTGATCACGTAGGTTGATCAGCGTTGAGTCAATTTCCTCGAAAGTTAATGGTTCACCCTTGTTGAGTGTCTCTGTAGATATTGTGCTTGTGGCTTGTCCCCTGGTGACAATCGCGGCCTTGTTTGGCATCCGGCATCTCCTATGTAATTACAAAAGATATTTATTGCTACACAGTGGTGTTGTCGTGGACGTATCTCCAATCACTGCCATCAAAATAGGCCGGCCTGTAATTGTTGTTTTCTATTGCAATCAAGTAACCCGAATGTCCGGTTGGCAGAGCCCCAGAGTTGTATCCGGCCAATTTGATAACGCACCCCATGTGTGGTGCGGACATCTTGACCTGTAGCGGTGCCTCGAAACCTGCCGCCTGGCCATCCGGCCCATAGATGTTGAATGTGCCACCACCGTTGCCATTGTGATTGAAATCTATCTGATTCTCTCCAGAATTGAATTGGAAACGAGCTATCTCCCCCTGACCTGCATTGATGGAACCTGGTTGGCTCACTATAAGGTGGGCATCATGGATCTCCACCGCGCCGGTTCCTGATGATGTCAGTGTGAGGTTACCATCACTGGGTGATGATATGGTTGATCCAGTCACTGTGAGGTCACCTATGCCACCACCAGCAAGGTCAGACACGGTTATGTTGCCCTCCGCGTCGGCTGTGATGGTGCCTCCGGAGAAAGTGACCTGTGTGTCTGCTGTCACATCGTGCAGGGTTGAATCATCCGCCCTGATCCTCCAGGCCTGGTCCCTCAGGTTGAGGAAGTTGGAATCCAGCTCCGCCGTGGACAGTCCCGTGCCTTTGGGTATCGTGTCCGAAGTGGTGGAACTGGTGGTTTCGGATCTAGTGGTGAGTTTGGCCTTGGGCATTTTGGTCTCCTTGGTTACTGGGTTATTTAACTATGGTCATGATCGAACAGTGCGGAGAAGTTGTTGTTGGTGCTTTTGGTTTGTTTTTTTTCCACTTGCACCCCGTTCACCTTATCTATGTCATCTTGTCGGATCATGGGATAGAGCTCTCCTATGTGCACCTTCCTGTCACAATCTAATTGTCGCTTCTCCCTGTCAAACACCGCTAGATTGTCCACGTCAATGGATCGATGTGGATTGTTTAACTTGGTCTCGACCAGTTGTTTCCAGTTGTTGCTTTCGTAGTTCTTCATCTGTTCATATATCTGTATGCTCCATTCCTGCAGTGTGTCATTTTCATCAGTGGCGATCACTATGCCTTTGTAGGCGCGACCACCATGTTTGGATCTGTAAGGTATGAGCCTGTTCAATACTCCCCTCATTGTAGTCTACCCCCTGGCCGATTCCATTCATCTATGTGTCCAATCAACATCTCCTGTATGACTTCCGCGGGTGCACCTGATTCCAGTGCGTTGTTGATGGCCACCCCCAACACCAGCATGTAGATGGTGTGTGCATCACGGTTCTCCAGTTGGAATGAACGATACATTTGGTCCATCCGCTCCTCGACCTGTTCGTTGAGCAGTCTCAATTTGGCCATGTCCACCTTCATTTGTCCCCCCTGAGTTGGTTCATCACCTCGATCAGGTTTGAACGCGACTCCAACGCCGGGCCCTGTGCCTCGTCCGCCTGTATCTGTTCATACATCTCCCGGAGCGTTCGTGCCGCGTGTTCTATGCTGTCATAACGTCGGATCAGTTCTGGCAGTGTGTGTGTGCGGCTCTCTATCTCCGCGATGTTGTCCTTTATTATCCTTATGTCCATCTATGCCTCCTTGTTGTGTTGCTTGGACTGTTGTCTCTGTTGTTGGTTGCGTTGACGTGTGCGTGTGATCTGCTCACGCCGTAGCCTCTGGGGCTCATACACCGCGTCGTGCAGTTGGCGGCAGTATTCAGCCTGTTGTCGGAGCCGCTGTTCAGGTGTCATTGCGTGTGTGTCCTCCGCGTCTCCAGTTGATGCCTTTTTTCTTTGATCCCAGTCCCGCGGGCGTTATCCTCCGCTTGTCTTTGGTGCTACGTCTCATTGACTCGCCACGATTCACGAGATGCACGTTCCATAGGTGCCAGCCCTCCGCGGTGTCGATGCGGGCCAGGTGCAGTGCGTCTTTGTCCCTGCCACCCCATCTGCCGGGTGCCGTTTTAAAGATCTCCAGGTAGTCCTCCCACCGCAGGGTCCACTCCTGTCGCCAGAATCGCGCCTGTGCCTGTG
>Ga0208898_1001019_pt1 | contig 19436 bp, 26 predicted proteins | sample VirMetDEL_Mar_4_FD_184513 | JGI IMG/M metagenome (GOLD analysis project Ga0208898, IMG submission 184513) | Aqueous microbial communities from the Delaware River and Bay under freshwater to marine salinity gradient to study organic matter... | ecosystem: Environmental > Aquatic > Marine >...
GAGTTCTATTTCGCTTGGATGTACGCCGTAAAGTTGCAGCATTTGTTCAAGGCGATATTGAGGTATCATTCTGTATCCACCTTCCCAATGCGCTAATGAACTTTGATCCACGTCTAATTCTTCACAAACCATACGTTGTGTATAGCCAGCGCGTTTTCTTGCATCACCTAAAGTTTTCATCTTGTCCTCACTTTCTGATTTGCTATTTTGTTGCGGTGGGGCGAGAGTGATTGCGCGATTAATGTGTTGTTGCGCAATCAGGCTTGTTGATCGGCAAAATCTCGCACAAGTCCGCCCCGCACGATTTATTTCATAAAATACTTGGCTTTCCAGTAACGCACACTGCTCTCAGATATGCCTAGCTCTCTGGCTATATCGACTGTGCGGAAGCCTTCCCTAAGCATCTCACCAATCAACGCCTTGCGCTCTGGGTTGTATGTGCCGAACGGTCTGCCTTTCTGCTTTGGCTTTGGCTGCTCGCGCTTTTGTTGTTGCAATCCCGTACCCCACTTCTTTCGGTACGCAGCATTTTCCTGCTTGGCTAGTGCAGCCCATGCTGTTGCTATTGTCATTGCTCACCTCTTAATTCTTTTAGCTCTGCGATCTGCTTATCCAACTTACGAACCTCTTGTTCGTCACGCCGATAAAATGCATCGGCGCGTTTTTGTTTTAGGTTCTTCAATGTCTCTTCAGTCAAGGCTGGTACGATGCCTGCAATCGGGTTCCAGTTATCCATGCTTCATGTTCCTTAGTTGCGCTTCCATGACAGAGATACGTGCCTCTGCATTCTCAATTGATATTTCAAACATTGCCAGATCAGTGCTGATGCTGCTCGATCTAACGCCTGCTTCCAGGCTGCGCATGCGATCCATCTTCTCGCGTTGGTTGGTGATAAACCGTTCCTCAGATGCGATGTCGGCTCTTAATTCGTCTGCTGTTTTCAAAACGGTGGCTCCTCTTCTGCTGATGTTGGCAGCCACACAACGTTGATGTTGTGTAGCGCTTTGATAAAATCGACAAGGTTACTGGGCCACATCTTCTAAAGCCTCAAGCAATGCTTTTTTTGTTTTGGCTCTACAGACAACCATTTCCATTCCATTGTGACGTTCAACTGCGATCCAGTTTTTGCCAGCTTTAAAAATTTCTACGTTCATTTCCATTTCCTTTCTTGTCTTACAAATCTTATGTAGGTACTTGCTAGCAGATTATCAATAGGATTGCTAGCAAAAAATTAACTGTTGATAAAAAAAGTTGCTAGCATTATATCTAGAAACATACTAGCAACCACGGGGGCGACATGAAAGAGAGCAAAGCACAGTGGAACCATCGGATCAAACCAGAGCTGGCTGATGCGATGAAGCGACTGCAAGAGCAGCGCAACACAATGCAAAACAACACGCAGTCATTGCGTGATTTAACCGAGGAAGCATTGGCATTCTACCTGAAGGCCAACGGCATTCACATAAAGGCACACGCAGCATGATCTATGTTGGCATTGATCCAGGCTTTTCAGGGGCCGTGGCATTCTATCAGTCAAATACGCACTGGCTGGAAGTCCACGACATGCCTGTGCTGAAGAACGCCAAGGGCAAGACAGTGCTAAACCTACACGGGCTGCACAGCCTGCTTACACCTGAAGGTGACGAGCCACACACGGCAGTCATAGAGCAGGTGGCAGCTATGCGGGGGCAGGGCGTGTCGTCTATGTTTCGTTTCGGTGAGACATACGGCGCAACGCAGATGGCAGTGGCAGCGCATGCAATGCCAATCCACTACGTCACACCTGCAAAGTGGAAGGGACACTTCAAGCTGTCACGCGACAAAGGCGTATCACGCAGCGTGGCAATACAGAGGTTCCCAAAGAACGCTGCCGACTTCAGCCGCGTCAAAGACGATGGCAGAGCAGAGGCAGCACTAATCGCATTATACGGAGCGGAGATGTTATGAACGGCTTTACGAAACACAGCATCAAGCACCTGTCTGCCTCATCCATAAACCTATGGACAAACGCGCCTGATGTGTGGGTGGCGCAGTATCTGTTTGGCAAACGCACACCGATGAGCGCAGCCGCAATGCGTGGCATATGCACAGAGGATGCAGTCGTGGCAGTCCTGACAGGCAAGAACAGGGACGGCGCATTGGACGCAGCCTTAGAAAAGTTTGACAGCTACTTTCCTCTAGGTGACGAGAAGACAACCAAAGAGCGCAGCATGATCGAGCCTTGCATGGACTTGGCATTGGGTGAGTTGCAGCAGTACGGTGAGCCAGAGTTTCCAGAAGAGGGGCAGGAAAAGATTAGCATAACAGCCAAGACAGACGACTATGAAATACCTGTCATTGGCTTTCTTGATCTGGTCTTTCCAAAGCATGGCCTTGTGATTGATCTGAAAACAACAGGCCGCATGCCAAGCACAATGTCGTTAGAACATCAGTTGCAACGCGCGATCTACCAGAAAGCCAGAGGCAACCAGATCGTTAAGTTCCTCTACGTCACGCCAAAGAAGACAAGCTTGCTTGAGGACGGCGATCCGACTGAGCTGCTCGGCAGGGCAAAGAAGCAAATCAGCAGGCTAGAAAAGTTCCTGCGAGCTGGCAGCAAAGAAGACATTGCCGAGGTCATACCCGTCAACCCCAACACGTTCTACTGGAACGGAGCGGAAGCAATTAGAGAAGAGCTTTATGGTTTTTAGGCATGTTGATCTCTGCTCAGGTATCGGGGGCTTTGCCCTCGGTTTTGAGTGGGCAGAGTTAAGCAGCCCAGTGCTGTTCTGCGACATTGAACCGTGGAGCCGAAAGATACTTGCAAAGCATTGGCCTGATGTGCCGATAGCAGAAGACGTAAAGGAGTTAGCTAATGACCCAAATGGACTTATTCCAGACTGCGACATCCTCACAGCAGGATACCCCTGCCAGCCCTTTTCACTTGCCGGGGAGCGTAGAGGCACAGAAGATGACAGACATATCTGGCCATACATTCTTTCCATTGTTAAAGCCAAACGACCCGCTTGGTGCGTTTTCGAGAATGTTTATGGGCATGTCTCTATGGGCCTCGACGAGGTGTTATCTGACTTGGAAGGGGAAGGCTACGCCGCAAGGCCGTTCATTGTTCCAGCTTGTGCCGCAGACGCACCCCACAGACGAGACAGAGTTTGGATCGTCGCCAAAGACATGGCCCACGCCGAGGGCAAGCAGCACCATGACCGCCACGACGACAAGCGCAATGAAGCGAGTGCAGAAGAGGGGGTACGAGGCGAAGCTAGAGCAAGCTGTAGCAATGTGGCCAACGCCTCGCGCCTGCACAGCGATGGCAGCGGAGAACATACACAACAGAGTGAACGACAAGTTCCCCAACTTGGAGACAGTCGTGGCTCGGACAATGTGGCCTACACCGCAAGCAAGCGACAACAGAGATCAAGGCTGCATGGAAGACCCAAGCATCAAACGCAGGATCAAGTTGGGCAAGCAGATCGGGCTGACAACAGCAGTCAAGGAAACGCGCAGTTCTGGCTCCCTGAACCCCCAGTGGGTCGAGTGGCTAATGGGATACCCAGAAGGGTGGACAGACTTAGAGGATTAGGAAATGCTATCGTGCCGCAGATTGCTATGCGCATAGGCCAAACAATCAAGGCGGTACATGACATCCCAGCGCAGGGTTACGCGCACAACAACGTCAACAACTCAAACACAGGAGAAAACAATGTTTGAAATAGACTTAGGAAACACAGGTTCCGACATCAGCACATTCTTGGGGTGGTCAGCACGGGGAACGCAGGACGGAGCAATCCGCGCCAAGCAGTTCTATCTGCGTGACGGCGCAGCAAAGGATGAATACCCAACAGCGCAGACAAACGGCATGGTCTTAGACCTCGACAGCCTCAAGACAGGCTGGCAGAAGTCAGACGGCATTGCAGGCGTGGCACCTGAGTGGAAGTGGAACCCGTCTGTCAATCAAATGATGGCAAAGCCTGGCGATGACTGGAAGAAAGGCATCAGCGTCAAGGTCGCAATCGGCAACGGCAAAGTCGCAGTCTGGGAACAAGCAGGCGCGGCAATCTGGTCAGCACTAACAGAGCTGGCAGCCAAGCTGAAAGAACAGCCAAGCGCAGGGCAGATGCCACTGGTCAAAATGATTGAAGCCAAAGAACTCAAGTTCACAAAAGGCTCAACATGCTACCCTGTCTTGGAAGTCGTCAAATGGGTGGACAAGCCCGACTGCCTCAAGGAAGGTGCTGCGGCAGGTATTGCAACCGAGCCTGCACCAGCACCACAGGCAGCTCCAGCAGCCGTGGCAGACGACGACATGGAGTTCTAATAAAAAAAGACTGGGCTGCTTGCGCGGCCCAGTCAGTTCACCAGGGAGAAACAAATGAAACAGGAAATGGAAAACAAAATGGAAATGGCTCCCAAGTCCGACATCATTAAGAAATTCATATCACAAATTACAGAAAATTGGAATGAGGTTGGGCAGCCTCTCATTGAAATACGATCTATCTCGCAAGGCGGCACAACAAACGCAGCACGGTTTGACCTAAAAAACATTGATGAGGCAGTCAATCACGCCGAAGCAATGAACAACGCCAAGGCCAACATCTACATGTGCATCAACCCTGTCGATCCAATCGTGCCAATCCCAGCAGGCAAAGCCGCTAAAGACACAGACATCATGGCTGCCTTCTACTGCTTTGCAGATGCAGACACTGAAGGCGCAATGGAAAACATCCTGTCTTTCGCAGGGCCAAAGTTCACAATGTCAGTCAAAACAGGCACAACACCTTTCGCCAGAGGCCACGCATACTGGCAGCTTGAAGAGCCAGTGCGCAACATGGACGCATGGCGGGATGTGCAGAAGGCAATCGCCGCAAGCCTGCACACAGACCCAGCAGTCATCAACCCAAGCAGGATCATGCGCGTGGCAGGCACAGTCTCATGGCCCAACCAAAAGAAGCAAGACAAAGGATACGTCCCTGAACTCGTCACAATGCGTACGGAGTTCCGTACGGATCGTGACCTCGTGCAGTTCGAGCAGCTCATGCGCGTATTTCCAAAAGCCGAAGCAAAGACAGCTAGCGGATTAGACATAGACCTTGGGCAGCAGGCAATGGATCGGCAGATGGCTGTGCAGAACGTACTAGCGGGTGACGATTGGCACCTAAACATGGTGCGCCTTGTCGGCTCATACGTTACCAAAGGGTTGTCGGACGAAGAGATCCACGCCATAACAGATAGCTTCACCCTGGCAGGCTACACAGTAGACGACACACGCAACGAAGTGCAGAAGGCAATTGATGGAGCCAGAAACAAAGGTTGGACACCGCCGCCAGACCCCGTGCAGCAGCGCATAGAGCAGCAGAACGAGGCGCTGAGTGAGGAAGCGGAGCAATCTTGGCCCACGCCTTACAATATGTTTGACGCTCTCACGCTGCCGCGCAGGGAGTGGGTGTACGGATACGACTACATCAGGAAGTACATCAGCGTCACAGCATCGGCAGGCGGCATTGGTAAATCTTCATTGATCAATGTGGAAGCATTGGCAATCGCAACTGGCAAGCCGCTCCTCGGCACGGCAGTCAAGCAGCAAACAAACGTCTGGGTCATCAACCTTGAAGACCCCATATCTGAAATGCAGATGCGCACCATAGCAGTCATGCAGCATTACGGCATCACTCCAGAAGAAATCAAAGGCCGACTGTTCATGGATGGTGAGGACACCATAAAGATCACTCTGGCAGCAGAAGGCAGGGACGGACTGATTACAAATGACGACATGCTTGCGCATATCACTCGTAAGGTCAGAGAAAACAAAATCGGCGTAGTGGTGTTAGACCCCTTTGTTTCGGCACACCTCGTCAACGAGAACAACAACGGCAGCATCCAAGCAGTCGTAGCAATGCTCAGAAAGCTCGCAAGAGACACAAACAGCTCAGTCCAGCTCGTGCATCACATCAGAAAAACAAATGGCGACGATGCAACGATTGACAGTGTGCGCGGGGCTGGCAGTCTGATCGGGGCAGCACGAGCAGCCAGGGTCATCAACCGAATAACACCAGAGGATGCCATAGCGCTCGGTGTAGACGAACACGAAGCGCTCGGCATCTTTCGTGTAGACGACGGCAAGGCAAACTTAGCACCGCCATCAGACAAGGCAGTCTACAGACGAATGCAAAGCGTTGAGATCGCCAACGGTGAGCATATCGGGGTTGCCACGGAGTTTAAGCTGCCAGACCTGTTCGACGGCGTAACAACTAAGAACCTCTACAATGTGCAGCGCACAATCGGTAAGGCAGAGGAAGCAGACAACGCATACCGAGCCAATGTGCAGGCAGACAACTGGGTTGGGAAAGCTGTCGCAGAGGAATTAGACCTCGATCTAGGCAAGCCGAACCAGAAGGCAAAGGCCAAGGCAATTATTAAGCAGTGGGTCAGCTCTGGCAGCCTTCAGGTTGTTAAGCTGCCGAACAAGAGAAAAGGTGGCGACACGCCTTGCGTGATCGTTGGTGAATGGGTGAACCATGACGAGATTTAAACTTGCTAGCCACACTTCCACACCTTGTTTTTACGAAGTGTGGATGAAGTGTGGAGGTGGGGGTAAATCACTGGCTCCACACCACCCACACCACCACCTTATAGGGGTGTGGGGGGTGGTGTGGGTGTGATTTGTATGTTGGTGGTGTGTGTTTCAAGGTGTGGAAGAATTGGGCATGATTGAGAAGAAAAGTAAGAGACAGAAGAAGTCGGATCGTATATTGCATGGCAGCCAAAGCAAGGACGCGATACTGTGTGACTATGCTTTGGCACCCGTAGATCGCATGGCAATTGAGATGGATAAGAAGTGGGGAACTGATGTGCTGCCCGAGCTGGTCAGTGTCTCGATGTCGCAAAAGTATGGCAGTGCTGTGGCCAAGATGAATGCGGCAGTTGAGGCAGGCGATCCAGAGGAATGTAAGAAGAGGGCTGAGGTTGTCGTAAGGGGTATGCAAGCAATGGATGCTGAAGCAGAACGTACAGGCGCACAGAGAGCGTCTACGGACGTATGGGAAGTAGAGGTCAATGGAAAGGTTTACGGCATCATGAGGGACGGTAGATCGTGGCGCACGATAAAGGAGCAGCGGCCTGAGCTTGAGCTGCTCACGATGCGTGAAGTGGCGTTGGCTTATCAGTTCTGGCAGGAAAGCAAGATTGAGGAGTTCGAGCAGGCGGCTAAGAAAAGCTTTCCAGGTGCCGAGGTCGTCAACATAACAGGAAAAACATTTGATGATCCTATTCCATTTTGATAACGTGATGGCACTTGATCGCACAGAGCTTTACCCATTTCCTTCTGTGCAATCTGCCTCACTGAACTGGCCCAGCATTGCGCTGGGCCTTTTTTGTGGGTACACTTCCAAAAAACATTGAGGACTGACATGGCGAAGAAACCTGTAAAGATTGACGCAGACCTGATGCACAAGATTGCAGACAGGTTGGCTGTAGGTGAAACACTCAAGGACATACTGAAGTCAGCTAACATGCCAACGTATCAGGGCGTGATGCAAGCTGTGCTGCGTGATGAAGACCTGTACGAGATATATCGTCGTGGTCGTGTAATGCAGAGTGAGTACCACACAGACCAGATCATCAAATTGGCACAAGACCCGTTGCCTAAGTTTGAAGACAACAGGCTGGCGAATGCAGAGGTGCAGCGGCGGAGGCTTGAGATCGACAGCTTGAAGTGGACGCTAGCACGTAACATGCCTTGGGGTGTGCGTGATAAGAAAGAGGATCAACCACAGGCTCAGACGTTTACAATCAGTTGGGCTGGTGGAGATGTTGCGTTCAATCCTGTCGCTGATGAAGAGCAAGACGACGACAAGCAGGCGACAAAGCACTGATGCAAAATCATGTGTATATTACACATCCTGACGTTGACAGCTACGCGCGTGAGGCAGGCCGCTGGATCACCTCGGCATCGGGGCAGATCAAGCAGCCTCGGCAGGGTGGCAACCACTACATCTTGTGGTTTGCGTTTGATGCATGGCTCCGTCTGATATTTTCTGTAGTAATATCAGTGGCTTACAAAAGTTTTAACATAATAGCTATTATACGACTGTGGTTTAGCCATGCATTTTGCGAATACCGCACCCCCACCCCCCCTGACAATCGCCGCCACTTTCTACCACGTATATCACCCGACTGGAGTATACGTTTTGTCTGACAGCCTAACAACCGAGCAGTACGCAATGCTCAACCACCTAGAAGCCTTACGCCACGGCATCCTCACCTCAGCCTCGGTGTCAAAGCAGCTAGAGTGTGCAGTGTTGCTTATTGATTTGTATGAGGCTATCTTGGAAAGGCATGGGATACTGATTTACGAAAATCAGAAAGAGGTCACAGAGCATTGACGCATATTGAGATACCATATGAGCCTAGACCGTTGCAGATGTCGTTGCACAACGAGATGCAGGAGAAGCGTTGGGGTGTTGTGGTGTGTCATCGTCGGTTTGGCAAGACTGTCTGGGCGATCAATCATATCTTGCGGCATGCGTTGCTTTCTCAGAAACAGAACCCCCGCTATGCCTATATGGCACCCACCTATCGTCAGGCGAAGAATGTAGCCTGGGATTATATAAAACATTTTGCAGGTGGCATACCGAATGTGAAGTTTCACGAGACTGAATTGCGGTGCGATCTGCCGACAGGGGCGAGAATATCGCTGCTCGGCGCTGAAAACCCAGACAGCCTGCGCGGCATCTATCTTGATGGCTGCGTGATGGACGAGGTTGCTGACATGCCAGAGAACGTGTTTCCTGAAGTCCTCAGACCTGCGCTATCGGATCGGAAGGGGTTTTGTATTTTCGTCGGCACTCCCAAGGGGCATAATGCGTTTTATGATTATTATGAGCAGGCGACTGGTGATGATGAGTGGTTGTCGGCTGTATACAAGGCGAGCCAGACTGGGCTGCTTGACGACGAGGAATTGGAAGCAGCCAAGCGGATGATGACGCATGATCAGTACATGCAGGAGTTTGAGTGTAGCTGGAATGCGAATGTGCCTGGCGCGATTTATGGTGCGGATTTGGAGAAGATTGCGACTGCTGGGCAGATTACGAAGGTGCCTTATGATCCGACTGCCAAGGTGGACACATGGTGGGATTTGGGAGTTGGAGATAGCACGAGCATACTATTTACGCAGACGATTGGTCGTGCTGTTCATGTGATTGACTATTATGAGAATAGAAATCAGGGGTTGCCGCATTATTGCCAGATATTGAATGAGCGGAACTATTTGTATGGGACGCACAATGCCCCGCATGACATTGAAGTGAGGGAGCTTGGCAGCGGGAAGTCTAGGCGGGAGACTGCCTGGGATTTGGGGCTGAATTTTCGTGTTGTGCCTAAGCTGCCTTTGGAAGATGGGATACATGCGGCACAGATGCTGATACCGCGTTTGTGGTTTGACCGTGAGAAGTGCAAGCAGTTGTTGGATTGTTTGCGGCAGTATCATCGGGCGTATAATGATAAGAGCAGGACGTTTCGTGCGAACCCTGTGCATGATTGGAGCAGCCACGCTGCTGATGCGTTTCGGTATTTTGCGGTTGGTTTGAAGGAGACTGGCACGAGCTATAAGGCACCGCAGGTTCATGCGGTGATGGATTATGACCCGTTTGCCGCTTAAGTATCGAGAGGCGTTGATTTTTGACGCGATTGCTGTGACTGACTTGTGCGAGGAGTTTCACGGAGCTTCTTATCAGCGGTCTGTGCCGTTTGACTGGGATAAGATGGTGGGGTGGGTCAGTGATCGAATTGATGACGATGGTAGTTTGGTTTATGGGTGTTGGTCTGGGGATTTACTTGTCGGATGTATTATAGGTTTGACGTATGTGCCGCCATATAGCGAGAGGGTAGTCGCAGGCGATTATATCTGGTATGTTAGGCCAGAGCATCGTGGCGGCATGGCGGGGGTTCGTCTGATGAGGATGCTAGAGAGTTGGGCGTTAGATGCTGGTGCTGCTCAGATTTTGACAGGCGCGACATCTGGCATTAAGAGTGAAAGGGGCGCTGCGTTGCTGGAGCGTCTGGGTTTTGTTCCTACGGGGACGAGTATGTATAAGGATGTTTAGCTATGGGTGGTTTTTGTGGTGGTGGTCGTGAGCCAGAAACGCGGTCAACTGGTAGCCCGTCAGGGACGCAGACGCGCGGATCGTCACCGCGTCCAAAGTCTAAGCCTGATCCTGTTTCCCGCACAGTTTCCAACTTTACAAGAAGTTTTATGAATGACCTTACGATAGGGCTGTCTACGTTTGGGCAGACAGGTGAGGCGCAAGCTGAAACATTGCGATCTAAAGGTTACAGCGATGATGTAATTAAAGATTATCAAGATCGAACTGCGGCTACAAAAGCAAGAGGTGCTGCTGAGGCTGCCAAGGCTGCTGCGAGAAGAAGCGACGATGACAGCCCAGCGCAAGCTGCCACGTCAGTTGTAACATCGCCTGCAACAATTGCCACGACAACGACGACTGACGTTCCTGAGCCGCCTGCTGCGCCTTCTTCTGATGCAGAGCCTGAGCCTGGGTCAGCAGAGGAGTCTGTGGTTGAAGGCGCGAAGAAGCGCAAAGGTCGTGCGTCTACGATTACGACAGCGCCGTCTGGTTTGCTGACGACACCTAAGACCCGCCGCCGCAGATCGTTGATGGGCGGTGAGGAGCCTGTGGGATTAATTTCATGATGTATCGCAGGCCGCAGAATATTGCTGGTGAGATGGGGCGCATGTCGTCCCAGCCTGCCAAGCGCCGTGCAGACATGACAGTTGATCCTTTGGAGCGGTTAAACCAAAAGATGGCTGGACGCATGCAAGGCGGGGCTGTTGAGGGGAAAGAGAAGCGCAAGAAGCGTTCTATGTTAAATAGTATTGGAATGATGTAATGGCACAAGTAAATCCGTTAGTTGCGCAGCTAGATCGTAGATATAAGACTTTGCAGACGCAAAGATCAAATTGGGAAAAGCACTGGCAGGAGCTTGCGGATTATATGTTGCCGCGCAAAGCGGATATTACGAAAAAGAGAACCCAAGGTGATAAGCGCACAGAGCTGATCTATGATGGCACTGCTGTTCATGCGGTTGAGCTTTTATCTTCCTCTCTTCACGGCATGCTTACTTCTCCCAGTACGCCTTGGTTCTCTATGCGGTATCGTGATCCTGCGTTGCAGGGCGATGATGCTGCAAATGAGTGGTTGGAAGTCTGCATGGATCAGATGTATCAGGCTTTCAATCGCTCAAACTTTCAGCAAGAGATACATGAGCTGTATTATGATTTGGTCGTGTTTGGCACGGCTGCCTTTTATGTTGAGGGGGATCGTGATGGCTTGCGGTTTAGTGCGCGTCACATTGCCGAGGTGACAGTTGCTGAGGACGCAAATGGCACTGTAGATACGGTTTATCGCAAGTTTAAGATTAGTGCGCGAGCGGCAGCGCAGCGTTTTGGCGAAGAAAATCTTCCAACGCAGATGACGAAGGACTTGAAAAACGATCCGCACAAAGAGCATGACTTGGTGCATGTTGTTTATCCGCGTGGGGAAAGCAAAGGTAGGCTCGCCAAGAACAAGCCTGTTGCGTCTGTTTATTATCACTTAGACAGCAAGGCGTTGATTTCAGAGAGTGGGTTTGACGATTTCCCATTTATGGTGCCGCGTTTTGTTAAAGACAGCGTAAGCACTTATGGACGTTCGCCTGCGATGAATGCGTTGCCTGATGTTAAGATGCTTAACAAGATGTCGGAAACAACGATTAGGGCTGCGCAGAAGCAGATTGACCCGCCGTTGATGGTTCCTGACGATGGATTTGTTTTGCCAGTGCGCACAACGCCAGGTGCGTTGAACTTCTATCGCACAGGTACGCGGGATCGTTTGGAGCCGTTGCAGATTGGCGCAAACAATCCATTAGGTTTGAACATGGAAGAGCAACGGCGCAATGCGATCCGTCAGGCATTCTATGTAGATCAGTTGTTGATGTCACAAGGCCCAGCGATGACAGCGACTGAAGTGTTGCAGCGCAATGAAGAGAAGATGCGGTTGCTCGGGCCTGTACTCGGACGGTTGCAGTCCGAGTTGTTGCAGCCTCTTATTTCCCGCTCCTTTGCGCTGCTGCTCAGGAACGGACTACTCCCAGCCGCTCCTGAGCAACTACAAGGTCAGGACATTGACATTGAGTATGTAAGCCCACTGGCGAAGGCGCAGAAGCTGACTGACTTGCAGTCTATGCTGCGCGGGTTTGAGGTCATGATGCAGGTTGCTGAGATTGCGCCTGTCATGGATTACTTGGACAGTGATAAGCTTGTGCAATACTTGGTTGAGGTCACTGGCATTCCTGCGCGTGTGATCCGCAGCGACGATGAGGTTGCGCGTATCCGCAGGCAGCAGGCGCAGGCGGCACAGCAGCAGCAAGAGATGGAGCAGCAGATGATGTCGGCTGAGGCGGCTGGTCAGGTTGCGCCACTGGTTAAGGCTGTAGGTGGGCTTGAGCAGTGAAGAAAATTGAAGACTTAAAACTTTCCTATCGACGGACGTTCAACACGGACGATGGAGAAATTGTATTGAGTGATCTTAAAACTCGCTTTGGGTTTGAGACAACCACTTATTCGGACAATCCTTACGAAAGTGCATTTAACGAAGGTCAACGAGCAGCAGTGCTGTTGATTGTCCGTATGTTGACCGAAGGAAAGGACACCTCATGAGCGAAGAGGTAATGGATACAGGTGCAGCGGAAGCGGCAGTTTCAGCGGCGGCAGAAGCGGCACCAGTTAGTTTTTTAGAGAGTTTGCCAGAAGACTTGCGCAATGAACCAAGCTTGCGCACGTTTACTGACCCTGGCGCGTTGGCAAAGAGTTATGTCAATGCCCAACGCATGATTGGCGCAGATAAGATTGCGCTGCCAGGTAAATCTGCAACTCCTGATGAGTGGAGAGAGGTTTACAACAAGTTAGGTGCGCCAACAGAAGCAAGTGGTTATGAGTTTGATGGTGATGTTCCTCTTGAGGAAAATTACTTAAACTCGTTCCGCGAGCATGCATTAAATGCAGGTTTGCGCCCCAGCCAAGCAAATGAGATGATGAACTTTGTGCGCAGTACGATTCAAGGCATGAATGAAGGCATGTCGCAGAGCGCAGAAGAGGCTCGCCACGCGGGTGAACAAGAATTGCGACAAGAGTTTGGTCAAGCGTTTGAGCAGCGCCTAGAGTTGGCTCAGATGGCTGCTCGCAACCTATTAGGTGGCACAGAGATGTTTGACAACATTCAACTGTCTGACGGGCGCATGTTAGGCGATCATCCAGACATCATTCGCATGTTTTCCAACCTTGCTTCACAGATTGGCGAAGACAATTTGGCAGGCGAAACAACTGAGCTAATTATGACTCCAGAAGAAGCATCACGGCAAATTGCAGAGATGACTAGACGAGATGGGCCATATTTTGATAGGATGCACCCAGAGCATGACACTTACGTTGCAGAAGTATTGCGGCTTAGGGAGTATATGTAGTGGATAACCGCGAGGCCCACGAACAAGCTTGTAAGTCAAGCGGAGTAGCTGCCCTAAGCAGTAGCACGGCCCCACATGGGACAACCAAGCGCAGCAAACCTAAAACTGAAACTGTAAGGGGATGACGAAATGTCTACTCAAATTACTACAGCTTTTGTCAATCAGTTTTCTGCAAACATCCAGATGTTGTCACAACAGATGGGTTCTCTGCTGCGAGCAGCGGTAGATGTAGAAAGCGTCAATGGCGAAAAAGCTTTCTTTGACCAAGTAGGTGAGGCAGCAGCCGTCCTACGTACATCACGCCACGCGGACACACCATTGATTGATACACCTCACTCACGCCGCATGGTTACTATGTCTGACTACGAGTACGCAGACTTGATCGACGATCAAGATAAAGTGCGTCTACTTGTTGATCCGACATCAACATACAGCCGTGCTGCCGCAGCAGCTATGGGTCGCGCAATGGATGACGTAATCATCTCAGCGGCACTTGGTACTGCGCAGACAGGTAAAGACGGTGCGACAGCTACAGCATTGCCATCAGCACAGAAAATCGCGGTTGCGTCTTCTGGTTTGACAATTGCTAAGTTGGTATCAGCGAAGGAAATCTTGGACAGCGGTAATGTTGATCCATCTATCCCTCGTCACATCGTTGTTTCACCTAAGCAAGTTTCTGACTTGTTGAACAACACGACTGTAACATCAAGCGATTACAACACTGTAAAAGCGTTGGCGATGGGTGAAATCAACACATTTGTTGGCTTCCAGTTCCATGTAAGCAACCGTCTAGGTACAGATGGTTCAGGTGATCGCCAGGTTATCGCATTTGCTGGTGACGGCATCAAACTAGCGGTTGGCAAAGAGCCAGCAGCTCGCATTGATGAACGTGCTGACAAGTCATACGCAACGCAAGTCTACTATTGCCAATCTATCGGTGCGACACGCATGGAAGAAAGCAAAGTAGTCGAAATCGCTTGTTCTGAATAAGGAGACTGAAAAATGGCTACTGTATATTCAGCACAACGCACTAACACACGCGCTACTCCAGCCGTGATGAACAAAGCCAATGAGCTTGGTGGACGTATCCGCGTAGCTCATGGCACATACGAGGCATCTGCTCTAGCGTCTGGTGACGTTATTGAGATGTTTGTTCTGCCAGACGGCGCACGTTTGTTGGAAGGCTCTTTGGCGCATGACGCGCTAGGTGCATCAACAACATTGTCTGTAGGCTATGCAGCACACACAAACGCGGCGGGTACAGCAGTATCTGCGTCAGCGGCGGCATACAAAGCAGCAGCAGCGTCAACATCTGCGCAGAAGGTGGACGTTCTTGCAACTCTAGCTCTAGGCTCAGGCTCAGAGACAGACACAAACGAGGACGGCGTTGCCATCACTGTAACAATGGGCGGTGCTGCTGGCACTGGCACTATTGAACTTACAGTCAAGTATGTGGTTGACTAATTAGAGCGGGGCGGGAAACCGCCCCCTCTTTTACAGGATGGAAGCAGATGGCAAGTACAGTTGATATTGCAAACTTTGCGCTAAACAATTTAGGCGCATCTAACATTTCCTCGCTGACAGAAAACAGTAAAGCAGCAAGGGTTGTTAATCAAAGATATGAAGCTGTACGCGATGCTGTGTTTCGCGCACATCCTTGGAATTGCTTGATACAAAGAGCGCAACTTGCGCAGGAAACAGACACGCCTGCGTTTGGTTATGCATATCAGTATGCACTGCCGACTAATCCATATTGTTTGCGTGTTTTAGAGTTCTCAAACGGCAGTATGTCGTATCCGCAAGATAATATGTCAAACAATACTGGTGGCCCAGTTTTTGTTATTGAAGGGCGAAAGCTACTGACGGACGAAGGCACGGCGCGGATAAAGTATATTGGTCGCGTTACCGATCCTCAGCAATACGATGCAAGCTTAGTAGAGGCTTTGGCTGCTCGACTTGGCGCAGAGATATGCTATGCAATTACTGGCTCAACATCTATGGTACAAATCCAAACAGCATTGTATGAAGCTAAGATGACCGAGGCTCGATTTAATGATGCGACAGAGGGCGCACCTCAACGCATAGAGGCAAGTGACTTTATTGAAAGCAGGTTCTAAATGGCACGTTCTGCACCAGCGTTTAGCTCGTTTACGGCAGGTGAGATCAGTCCACGCCTAGAGGGCCGCACCAACATTGAGAAATACCAAGAAGGTTTGTCAGATTTGACAAACATGGTTGTTATGCCTCATGGCGGCGTGACACGCAGACCTGGCACAGAATATCTTGGCGAGGTTGCCGATAGCTCAGTTAAGACGCGACTAATCCCATTTCAGTTCAAAACGTCTGATACATACATTCTTGAGTTCGGCAATCAGACAATGCGCGTTTATCGCAATGATTTGTCTGTTCTTGATGCCACAGACAAAAGCATTACAGACATTACACAGGCCAGCCCTGGCGTTGTTACAAGCGCGAGCCACGGGTTTAGCAATGGTGACGAGGTTTATGTTGATAGCGTAGGCGGCATGACAGAAGTGAATGGTCGCAACTATCTAGTTGCCAATGTCACCACAAATACATTTACGTTGCAGGATTTGTTTGGCAACGACATCGACACGACAAGTTTTACTGCTTACACATCTGGCGGCACAGCGACAGAGATATACGAGATTACAACGCCATATGCTGAAGCTGATTTGTTTGATCTGCGGTTTGCGCAGTCTGCTGACACGATGTACATTGTGCATCCGTCATATGATATACGCACACTGACGAGAACGGATCACAATGCGTGGACGTTTGCCACATTTTCTATCACTGGATCGCCAAGCCCATCACTGAGTGGTTCTAACAATCGCCCTAGCGTTGTATCGTTCTTTGAGCAGCGCCTTGTGTTTGGTAATACAAACAACAATCCTCAGACGTTGTGGTTTAGTAAAAACGGTGATTACGGAAACTTCACTGTTGGCACAGCCGATGATGATGCGTTGATTTACACAATTGCGTCAAACCAAGTGAATGCCATTCGGTTCCTGTCTGCAACAAGAGTTCTAACTGTTGGGACATCTGGCGGTGAGTATGTGCTTACATCAACAAATGATGGTCCTGTCACACCAACGACGACATTGATCCGCAAGTATTCGAATTATGGCACGGCAACTATTGAGCCTGTTCAGGTTGCTGACGTTACGCTGTTTGTGCAGCGTGGAAACAGAAAGATACGCGAATTTAAGTTTGTTGGTGATGTGAATACTGGCGGTTATTCTGCGCCTGACATGACGATTTTGGCAGAGCATATCACGAATGGCGGCATTGATCAGATGGCGTTCCAGCAAGAACCCGACAGCATTATATGGTGTGTGCGGGATGATGGCACATTGTTAGGCATGACGTATCGCCGTGAGGAGCAAGTTGTTGCATGGCACAAGCATGTGATTGGTGGATCATTTAACAGCGGTCAGGCGGTTGTGGAAAGCATTGCAACATTGCCGACAGATACGGGTGAAGATGCTCTGTATATGATTGTTAAGCGTACTATTGATAGCACGACTAAAAGATACATTGAAAAGTTGAAGCTGTTTGATTTTGGCAGCGATACGACAGGTGCATTTTTTGTGGATAGCGGATTGTCATATAGTGGCAGTTCCACAACTACACTGAGCGGCTTGTATCACTTAGAAGGCGAGACATTGCAGGTTTTAGGCAATGGCGCAACACACCCAGACGAAACTGTAAGCAATGGTGGTATAACTCTTGACTATTCGTCAACGACTGCCGCTGTAGGTTATGGATATGACAGCATAATGCAAACGCTGCGTATTGACAGCGGATCAGTAGATGGCACAAGCCAAGGCAAGCCAAAGCGCATTCATGCAATTACTATTCGGTTTTACGAAACAGTTGGCGCTGAAGTTGGAAACGACAGTGGTGAAATTGATCGTATCTTTTTCAGAGATAGCTCAATGGCGATGGATGCTGCGGTGCCGTTGTTTACAGGCGACAAAGACATTGAGTTCGATGGTGGCTTTGATGACGATGATCGTGTATATATTAAACAAGGGCAAGCGTTGCCCCTAACAGTTCTGGCGTTCTTCCCACGCATGAACACGTTTGATAAGTAGGTGTATTAATGTGTAACCCTTTTGCAGTCATATCAACAGGAATGCAGATTGCAGGTGCTGCACAGCAAAGCCGAGCGGCAGATCGTGCCGCCGCCGCAGCAATACGGGCTGGCAATTTCAATGCGTCAATCATTGAGCGTGACATTGAGCTGTTAGAAAAAACGCAAGGCATTCTAAACGCAAACTTTCTTGTTTCACAAAATCGAGCGGCTGACGCATTTGAGCGTGAAGTGCAAGGCACGGCTCGGTCTGGATTTGGTTACGCAGGTTTTGACATGAGTGCAGGCACACCTATAGCTGTCTTACGCCAAAATGCGCGTGAGTTTGACTATGAGCAAAAAGTTGCTGCGTTTGAAAATTCAATACAAAATATGCAGATTGATGACGAGCAAGAGGGATTGCAAATGGCAGCAGAGCTGTCGCGCATGGAGGGCGGCATGGCTGCTGCATCTGCTCGGGCATCTGGTACTGCATCAATGATTAACAGCTTGTCTAATGTGGCGACGACTGTTTACGAGAACCCAGGAGACTTTGGATTAGCATGAAGATACCTGTCTACAGAAGTCGCGCTATAAGCCAACAAATCAGACCTGGTTCGCCTTTGCGTGGAACTGTGCGCATGAACCCACAAGCAATGGCGCAGGCAGAGATAACCAAATCCGAGCCAATGAAAGCGCTGTTTGATGGAGCAGCACAGTTTGCTACTGCTCGCTGGCAGGCATCCCAAGAGGCGCAATACAACGAGGCTGCGTTGGCTATTGAAGAGGGCATGCGCGAGGCAGAGTATACGCTGGGCAAGTCAACAGACATCTACAATGTTCTGGATGGTGAGAATAACTGGCAGAACAGCATGAATGAACTGCGCGATGCTACGATTGCAAGCGTTAGCAACAGATCGTTGCAGCGCAAGTTGAGCTATGCGTTTGAGCAGAATGAGATTGCTGCACGTTTTAGATTGCGCGGACAAATTGATAAAAAGATTTTAGCGCGTGAGCAGGCTGCAATGGCTGCGCGGATGGAAACCAAACGGCGTAATCTTTCGCAAGTTGGCGCAACGATTGAAGACTACAACACAGAGCTTGGCATTGTGATCAACGATCAAGCCAAGGCTGTTGCGGGTGGTCGCTATAGCATGGAAGGCGTGACCAAAGCAAACTATGCATTGCGCAAGGATATTGCTGCTGACTACTTGGCAAACGCATTTAACAACGATCCAGACGCTGCGATGCAGTTGTTTGGAATGATGACGTTGCAGGATGAGGTCGCGGCAGGAAAGATCACGCCAGAGGAGGCAATGGCTCGTGCAGGTATTTCAGACCCATATGCACTGCATGTGCTTTACAATATTGAGCGCGGAGATGCTGTTGAAATTATCCAGCAGAACTTAGCAACATCACTGAAGTTTTTTGATGCTGAAGAAAAGCTAGAGACTGAGCAGCAAGAAGAGACAAACCAACGTAATACAAAAGCGTATAACTTTGTAATGTCGGTGCAGGACACCGATCAAGTCACACCTGACACGCTGCGCACATTGATGGGCGAGGCTGCGTTTGCTGCACTGCCAGAAACTACACAAGAGCTTGGGGTGATGGGGACAGCGGCAAAAGCGTTGTTGCGCGATCACTTGAACAACCAGTTCTGGGCATCACCTGAGCAGCAAGCTAAGATGAGCGAAGAATTAGATACGTCTACCCAGTTCAAGTTTGCGCCTGCTGGCGAAGGTAGTGAGTCCAGATATTCGCAACTATATGCGCTTGCAGAGCGTGGCATGCTAACAGTTGAAGAGCTAAACACAGACACGTTTTTGAT
>Ga0208898_1001021_pt1 | contig 19412 bp, 22 predicted proteins | sample VirMetDEL_Mar_4_FD_184513 | JGI IMG/M metagenome (GOLD analysis project Ga0208898, IMG submission 184513) | Aqueous microbial communities from the Delaware River and Bay under freshwater to marine salinity gradient to study organic matter... | ecosystem: Environmental > Aquatic > Marine >...
ACATCACCCTCGAGGCTTACATGAAGTTCAGCGCGATCGACACCGACGCGAAGGAGGAGTTCATCCAAGTGAAAGCCCTCGCCTACTTCTGCGGCATCAACGAGCTCGACGCGATGGACATGAAGGTCAAAGACCGCGAGGCCATCATCGCCCAGATCACCGAGGTGCTGAACCAAGAGCCACAATTCACGCAGGCTTTCAACCTCTTCGGTAAGGATTACGGCTTCCACCCGAACCTCGACGAGATCACCTTCGGGGAGTTCATCGACCTCGAGAAGTATCAGTACAACATGGAGAGCCTTGACAAGATCATGGCGATCCTTTACCGCCCCATTGTGCGCAGCATGGGCGACCGCTACGACATCGAGCCATACAACGCAGACGGGGACAGCGAGGTCATCAAGAAGATGAGCGCAGGGACGGCCATCGCAGCCTTGCTTTTTTTTTATCGCATCGGAACACATTTGTCGATGCATATCCTGAAATATTTGAACCTCGAAGCGACGGAGGCATCGGAGGGGACAACTTCCTCAAAAAGTGGGGCTGGTTTGCAGCGATCCATCGACTATGCGACGGAGACCCTACAAGAGCTGATTCCATCACATCACTACCGCTTCATCGAGCGTTGTTCTGGCTTGCTTACGAAAGCGACCGGGATGAATACGAACGAAGACGAATAAAGCAAGCACATGGCTAACTTTTACCGAATCACGGGACAGATCAGGCAGGCGATTGAGAACACGAGCAGGGTGAACACCATCACCTTCGGCAACCTCGCGGACATCGACCTCAACAAACAGAACATCTACCCGATCGCCCACATCACCCCGGAGAACTGCACCATGAACGGAGCGACCTCGACGTGGAGCTTCAACATCAGCATCTTCGATCAGGTGGACTTCAATAAGGACGACGTGCGGGACGCGCCTGTCTCCTTCCACGGCACGGATAACGTGCAGGACATCTTGAACGACTGCGCCCTCACCTTCCACATCTGGCTCGATGAGTTCAGGAGGGGCGACCGCCACGCGGACAACCTTCAGCTCGATGGAGGGGTGACGCTCCAGAGCTTCCTCGAGACGCAGACGAACAGCCTCGCAGGATGGAGCGCGTCCATCAGCATCACAGCACCAAATGCAACAACGACCGATGGCCTCTGCTAAATTTCCACGGCTCGAGGAGGTGCTGACCGAAATGGGCGACTGGGTGGTCAAGAAGGCCAAGCAGAACCTCGGAGCACGGCAGACACGGAAGAACGTCCGCGCCACATGGAAGAACGGCAGGCCGACAGGCTTCGAGTTCAAGAAAGCGCAGCGCGATCTCAAGGCATCGGGCAGGCTTCAGAAGTCCCTCGGCTATGAACTCAAGGAGGACGGCCAGAGCATCGTGGTCAAGTATAAGGGGCTCGATTATGGCTTCTATTTAGACCGAGGCCGCTATCCATTCATGAAGGGCGTGGCGCAGGGGAGAGGCATCCCGCCCGCGAAGATGAGGGACTGGATCGAGGCAAGCAGAATACAGCCCCGCGACCTGACGACCGGGCAGTTCATTGAGAAGACGGAGAGCAATATGAGGAGCATGGCCTTCCTGATGAATCGCAAGATCAAGTGGTTCGGCATCGAGCCCACCCACTTCTTCAGCGAGCCCGAGGAGCAGGCGCGTGACAAGTATGAACAGAAAATTATTGAAGCCTTCGAGGAGGACATCAGAAACCAAGTGACAGCATGACGATCAACCAACAGCCCGGAGGCACGATATACGCCTTGAGCCCTGTGATCTATCACATCAGCGACAGCGCATACAACGAGACCAACTTCAGGTACAAGCTCGAGGTCTACATCTGGGAAGGAGACAACCCCGGAGACAAGCCCGGCACGGCCACCTTCACCCTCACCAAGCTGCCCGACAGCAACAACGTGGGCATCTTCGACATCAGTCAGCTCATCAGGTCGCAGCTCGGATTTGAAGAGCCCGACGCGCTGCTCAATGCGAACAGCAGTCAAGTGAACAACAACACGACGGGGGCGGTGTGGGTGCAAGTGACGGCAACCTACACAAGCGACGACAGCACGGCCACGCCAGTAGATTCAGGCACGCGCCTTGCTGTTCGCGGCTTCTCCAAGTATTCGCAGGGGGTGAACTCAACCCACAGCTCAAGGGCAACGATGAGCAACTTCATCGACGGGCTCGTCATCCCGAACAGCCTCCAGTTCACAACCTCCTTCCTGACCGCCACCATCGACAACCTCGTCATCGAGGGGGAGCACGGCATCGACTACGCGATCGACATGACAGGCAAGGACACCACCGAAACCACCGAGAGCCTCGTTCATGTTCTTCTCGGCTCTGACATCTATGGCCAGACCCTCGAGAAAAGGAGGCAGGACATCATCGCAGACAGCGGGACGGTCGAGTCGTTTTCCTGCGTTTACAGCTACGCAACTCAATACAATGACACTTATACCATCGTGGCTAAAGATGGCGCGACAGAGCAGCGGAGGATGAGCGTGGAGGTAGCCTGCGCAGATAGGTACACGCAGTTCTTCATTGGCTTCCTGAATAGATACGGAGCTTATGACTACATCCCCGCGCTCAAGGCAAGGGAGGACAGCGCGACCTTCGAGCGGAGGGAGTTCAATAACAGCTACCTCACCACAGCAGCCCTCGCGGTGAGCTACACCAAGACCGAAGGCACGGAGCGAATCTTCGAAGCCAACGGGCAGGAGAGCATCACCATCAACACGGGATATCAGCCCGAGGGCATCTGGGAGATGATCACCGACATGATGCAGAGCGAAAAGGTCTTCCTCGTCGATGGCACGAACATCACCCCGCTGATCCCCTCGAGCGGAGACGTGGCGAAGCAGAAGCACATCAACAACAAGCTCGTCAACTACACCCTCGCCTTCAGGGTGGCCAATGACCTGAAGAATATGGTGACGATATGAGCAGGGTCTCGCTAATTATCGGAGGAGTCACCGCTGACCTGTACAAGGGGGAGGACATCACCCTCGTCAAGCAGGCCAAAGACCTGACCGACCTCGGAGCAACGCGGACGGATTTCAGCCGCCCCTTCACCATCCCCGCGACGGACACGAACAACGGCATCTTCACGCACTTTTACAACCTCGACATCGATGACCCCTACCCTGTACACAACAAGGCAGAGGCATCCATCAACGTCAAGGGCGTGCAGATATTCGAGGGCGTTCTCGAGCTGATGAATGTCACCCTGAAGAACAACATCCCGGACAGCTACGAAGTGAACTTCTACGGAAGGAACAAGCAGCTCACCACCCTCTGGGGGGATGACTACCTCCGAGACATCAACATGAACCTCGACCACGCGCTGACCTATACGAACGTGACAGCATCGTGGGGAGGCACTCTGGAGAGCGGTCAGATACGTTACCCGATCATTGACTTCGGAAGCAGAGAGCAGGGAGCATGGAACTACTCGACCGCAGGGATGGCGCAGAACAGCATTTCTGAAGATGGGGGAGCAATACACCCGGCAGAGCTACGCCCTGCGGTGCGATTAAGCACCATATTGACCAAGTGCTTCACGCATATCAGCAAGACCCTCACGCTCGACTCATCCATCGACGACGACAACCTCTACATGATGGGCATGGAGAAGGTCGGCACGTTCCTCGGGAACTACGACGCAGAGGTGAACGCGGAGCTCGCTGTGGATATATCAGCGGGGACATCTTACAACGACCTCGCAGGCTTCACCGAGAACACGGACAACGACGTAAGATTTAACAACACGACGGGCGAGTTCACAGCGGCAACCGTCGGGGACTATACGTTCAAACTGGACTTCAGCAGCATCACCTCCGGGCGATCCTTTAACCTCCGAACAATCAAGAACGGGTCAGTCGCACCGAACGCTCCCTTCCTTATCACAAGCCCCGCCAATGTGAGATACGAGACCATGTTCTTGCAGCAGGGCGATGTCATCAAGTTCCAAGTGGCAGAGGTGCAGGGGCTCGCCTTCACAGCCGATCTTGTTTATGACCTCATCAACTGGCCGACCTTCAAGACAGGGGCGACCATCCTCGTGGAGGACGGGATGCCAGAGGTCAAGATCACCGACTTCATAGGTGGAGTGCTCAAGATGTTCAACGCGGTGCTGACCACCTCCGACGGGGTGGCCTACACCATGAGCCCCCTCACGGACTACCTCAACGCAGGGGCGACGAAGGAGTGGTCGGACAAGATAGACACCTCCGTCATCAAGATAGACAAGCAGGAAGTCCCCGAATCGGTCAAGCTGATGCACAAGGAGAGCGAAGACCTCGCGAACATCAGCTTCAAGAACGCCTTCGCCCGAGACTACGGAGCGGTCAAGTACGAGAACGCGGGCTTGTTTGACTTCACGTCCGACAGCATCGAGGTGGAGAGCCCCTTCGTCATCATGCCCACCACCCTCGAGAATCAGGTGGACACGGCAGGGGTGCGCATAGGGACGACCGACCTCGAAATATACAAGTACATGGACACGGATGGCGAGCCGATACAGGTGGAGCTGTCCCTCTTCTACTGGGCGGGATATGAGACGACCACCTTCACTTGGAAGATGGTGAACGATTCGGCTGTCGTGGTGGATCAGACCTCCTTTCCCTACTTCAGGACATGGGACGACAAGCCTGTGGCTTCAACGGACAACTCGATCGCCTTCAGCATTGAGACACCACCGAGCAGAGCGATCACGACGAACACCTTCCTCGAGAAGTATTGGAGGCCGCACCTTGACCGCATCTTCAACCCTGCGATGAGGCGCGTGCAGATGACCGCCTACCTCGACACGACGGACTGGCTCACCCTTGAGATGAACGACACCATTCAGATCGCGACGCGCCCCTACAAGATCGAGAAGATCAGCTACAACATGACGGAGGGCAGGGCGACGCTCGACCTGTTCACCTACGACCAGAAGGCCACAGCGACCCCCACCTATGCGGACGACGGCACGCTCACATGGGATCAGACCCCAACAAACCAAGAGCTCAAGCTCGCGGGGGCTCTCAAGGTGGGCAGCAACTACCTCATCAAGCCCGACGAACTATATCAGAGCAGGAGCAGAGGCATCGCACAGCAGGGGGCGATTCAGCACTTGACCTTTCTGGCGAACCCTCGCGTCTTGGACATGATCATCAACACGGACGAGGCCATCAGCATGACGACGAGCTACCAAGAGATCACGGGCTACGACACGAGCACCTTCGACCAATGCACCTGCTTCACGAAGAACCTCACCACGGGGCGCATGACCCACAACGACACCTTCATCACCGAGGTCTTTTTTCACGCTTCCTTCACAAATGAGACTACCAAAGACCTCCAGTTCGCTATCCTTGTGAATGGGGTCGAGAGTAACTTTGTGGCATTCGAGCCGAACGGGTCGAGCGAGGTGATGATTGTCGGCCTGCTGCATTGTTACGCAGAGGACTACATCAGCATAGGAGTCAAGAAAGTGGCAAGCGGCAGCACCACGCTCACAATAACGGACGCTTCATTCATAGTAAAGAGAGCATGATCACGGAAATCATCAAGCTGCTCCAGATGGAGGAGCACAAGGGAATCAGTAAGGACGTCGACATCGCGAAGGGGAGGCACTACCTCCCGACCACATGGAGGGGCGCGGTGAAGGCTATCAAAAGAATGACATGGCGAACGAAGTAATCATCGAGCTCATCGCCCGGACGGAGGCGGCAGAGAAGCAGATGGAGGAGCTCAAGGATCAGATCAAAGACCTGACCGAGAGCCAGAAGAAAGCACAGAAGAGCACCAACAGCCTCGTCAAGGGCTTCAAGGGGATCGGCCTCGCCATGAAGGCGATGGGCATCGGCATCATCCTGAAGCTGTTCGACGCTCTGGGCAGCGCGATGGAGCGCAATCAGAAGGCAGCCGACCTCCTCACGACTGCGACCACGACCATCAAGATACTCTTTGACGACCTTATTGGACTCCTCGAACCGCTCATGGACGGCCTGAAGGGAGTCTTCACCGACCCCATCGAAAGCATCAAGAACTTCGGGGAGTCTGTTAAAAATTACTTGGTCAACGGATTCAATCAAGTCATCAGTGCAGCGGGTCACATTGGCACAGCTCTCAAGAGGCTCATCAACTTCGACTTCGGAGGGGCGGCCATAGCAGCAAAGAAGGCAGGCGCGGACATGGTGGACGCATTTGTCGGAGTGGAAGAGGGCGGCATCGACGTAATCAAGGAAGGGCTCGAGGCTGTGAACGAATACGTCGGAGAACTGCCTCAACGAATCAGCAAGGCAGCAAAGGAAGCCATCGAACTCGGCAAGCTGAACAAGGCCGCAGAGCTCGCAGAGGTGGAACGGCAACGCCTTCAGCTTGACTTCCAGAAGAGGGAGGAGCGTCTGCGACAAATAAGGGACGACGAGTTCAGGAGCATCGAGGACAGGAAGCAGGCGAATGCCGACCTGTTGGCTCTGTTGAGCGAGCAGGAGGAAGCAGAACGCAAGGCCGTCGACCTTCGTATCGCAGCGGCTCGGGCGCAGTATGAAATGACCGGACTCCACGAGGACATGGTCGCCCTCCGTCAGGCAGAGCTCGAACTCATTGACCTCACCGAGCGCATCGAGGGGCAACGCTCCGAGGCACTCACCAACAGGGTGGCACTTGAGAAGGAAAGCCTCGAACTGGAGCGCAGCAGGAAGGTCACTCTGGAGGAGATCGCCAACATCGAGGCGCAGGCCGCAGTAGAGATGGAGACGAATAAACTCAAGCAGCTACAGAGTCAGCAGAAGCTCGAGACCGACATCCACATGCAGCGGCTTGATCGTATCGGTCAGGAACGTCTCGCAATGGCAGCAGCAGGGCAACAAGGAACGCAGGCATATCAGGACTTAATCAACGAGCAGAACAAGATCGACGCAGAATATGAGCAGAACTCTTTGAAGCGCACCAAGCAGATGGAGGCCTTGAAGAAAGACGCGCGGGTCTCACTTGCTCAAGATGGCCTGAAAGTCATTGGTGACCTCTTCGGGCAGGAGAGCGCAGCAGGGAAGGCCGCAGCCGTCGCCTCCGCAACCATCGACACATACAAGGCATTCACCAACGCCCTCGCGAATACACCCCTGCCACCTCCCGGCCCACAGATCGCGGCAGGCTTGACGCTCGCCTCGGGATTCGCACAGGTGCGCAACATCTTGAGCACACCAGTCCCCAACGGATTCGGAGGCGGTGGAGGAGCAAGCGCAGGCAGAGGGGGAGCTCCCACGCCCACCCTCCCGAACGTCTCCATCTTGGGAGGCAACGAAGCCATGACGCAGGCCACGAGATCGCTCGCCCAGTTTGGGAAGAAGCCGACCCGCGCCTATGTGGTCAGCGGTGAGATGACAGACAACCAAGCACTCGACAGAAGAATTGAACGAAACGCCTCCTTCGGATGAAAGCAAAACTGAAGACAATACTCGAAAGCTACAGCGACTATCCTGAAGCCGTAAGCAACAACGCCAAGCGGGGCATCGCCCTCAACGCTCGCGTCAAGAACAAGTGCGCGACGCAGACCGGGAAGATAAGAGCCCAACAACTCGCACAGGGCAAGCCCATCACCGAGGAGACGATCCGAAGGATGTACTCCTATTTGAGCAGAGCCGAAACCTACTACGACGAGAGCGACACCAAAGCCTGCGGCACTATCTCTTACCTCCTCTGGGGAGGCAAGGCAGGGAAGCGGTGGGCAGCGGCAAAGCTGAAAGAGCTCGGCATCGAACTGGCAGAGATCGGGGAGCGTGGAGGATATAAAAGAAAGAAATGAGCTATCAGAAACCCATCGGCAACAAGTCCCTCACATGGGGGCGTTCAGGCAAGAGAGGAGGGCGCAGGGCGTGCCTCTGCGAAGACAACACCTACAAGATCGAGTGCTGTCAGGGCTACCTCCTGAACCAAGGCATCGGGGACACCTACGGAGCTAATGACTAATTTTGCACCATGAAGATCATCGAGCTGATAATGATGGAGGATGAGAAGCGTGCCGGAGTGGACACGATCTCCCTCGTCTACGACCCCGCGATCGAGGAGAACTTCGTCGCCTTATCCAAGCAGCAGGAGGGCAGGGTCGCCCTCTCCTCCGAGTATATGCGCATGACCTTGAGCGACGCAGACAAGCGCATCGTGACAGGCGCGGCACTCGTCCCGAACAAGCCCATCTACCGCAACGACGGAGGGGATGAATATTACATCTACTTCAGTAAGGACACCACCCGCAAGGCATCGGAGAGCTTTCTCAAGAACGGCTACCAGAGGAGCACCAACCTCGAGCACGAGGAGGGCGACAGGCTGAAGGGGGTCAGCGTGGTGGAGTCTTGGATCATCGAGGACGAGGTGAACGACAAGTCTCGATTCTACAAGATGAACCTCCCCGTCGGCACTTGGATGGTATCGATGAAGATCGACAACAATGAGGTCTGGAAGGAGTACATCAAGGAGGGCAAGGTGCGCGGCTTCAGCATCGAGGGGTGGTTCGTCGATAAGATGAAGACAAGGACGAAGACCGAGCAGGCGCGGTTGAAGTAATATAACACCTACTTAATTTTTTAAGTGTTTGGTTTTTTATATTTGTGAAAACCAACACAATGGCAGGCAGCGAATCAAAGCCCGAGGGTGAACTCATCAAGAAGTACATCGAGAAGTACCTCGACGACCTCAACGATAAGAGCGAACCACTCGGAAAAAAGACGCTCGCCCGCATCATCGTAAGAGACAACCCCGACCTGTTCACAGAGGACGACGTGGATAATGTGCGCAGCATCATCCGATACTACACAGGGCAGGCAGGAGAGAAGAGAAGGAAGCGCAAGATCATGGACGCGCCACCCGCTGACAGAAGCAGCTCACAGATAAAGGGCAAGAGCATCCCCGAGAGCCATGCCCGCAGGCACAAGCCCTTCGAGATTGAGGGCAAGCGGATAGGAATTATCTCTGACGTTCACATCCCATACCATGACCCCGCTGCCATCTGCGCAGCTCTGGACTACTTTCAGAAGAAGGAGGTGGACACCATCCTGATGAATGGCGACATCTTGGACTTTTGGAAGATCAGCCGCTTCCTGAAGAAGGGTAACAAGCCCGACCTCGTAGAAGAGATTGAGGCGGGGCGTGAGTTCCTCGAGTGGCTGCGGTGGCAGTTCCCCGACGCTCGGATATATTACAAGCTCGGCAACCACGAGGCGCGGTGGGAGCTGTACCTGTGGGAGAAGGCGGGAGAGATGGCCAAAGCCCTCGAGATGGAGTTCGGGCAGTCGCTCGGCTTCGCCCACTTCCTACACCTTGAGGAGCACGGCATCACCTACATCCCCGACAACCAACAGATCAAGGCGGGCAAGCTGAACATCATCCACGGCCATGAGTTTGGGGGGAGCTTCTTCAACCCAGTCAACGCAGCGCGGGGGCTGTTCATGAGGGCGAAGGCATCAGTGCTTGCAGGGCACAACCATCAGACGAGCGAGCACCAAGAGGGCAACATCAACGGGGATGCCATCGCCTGTTGGTCTACGGGCTGCCTGTGCGAACTCGCTCCAGAGTATCGCCCCTTTGCTTTTACGAAGTGGAACTTGGGCGCGGCTTGGGTTGAGGTGTACGAGGACGGGAGCTTCATGGTGGACAACTTTAGAATCATTGAAGATGCAGACGGACTATACTCGATCCGATAGAACAGACGTTGAGCGCGTCCCTGTCGCCTGCCACCTCTTCCACAAGGGCTGCGACTGCGCACCAACGGAGGCCATGAAGTGCCACAGCATGGAGCTCGAGAGGAGGAGGAAGATGGATGTTCGCACCATTAAGCAGCCAAAGGGAGGGCAATGATGGGAAGAGCCACCTCAAGGGCTTAATTCACAGACCCTTTCAATAAGTTCAAGCAAGCCCCTCAATGTAGGGGTCTTTTTTTATCTGACCTTTGTGACATTAAACTCGACCTATGTCTATTATTCAAAAAATCTTTTCAGCCCTGAATGCTGACGAGAAGCAGGCGGTGAAGACCGAACTCGCTCAAGCCGAACTGAAGGAAGGCACAACCATCGAGGCCGACAGCTTCGAAGAAGGTCAGGCTGTTTTCATCGTTACAGAAGACGGGGAGAAGATTCCAATGCCCGAGGGCACATACGAGCTCGAGGATGGCCGCAAGGTTGAGGTGAACGACAGCAGCATGATCGTCGCCATCGGCACAGGAGAGGATGCTGAAGAGGCCGAAGGCGAAGCCGAGGTCGAGCAGGAGGCGAAGGAAGAGATGAGCGAGGAGGCCGAAGGAGAAGCCCCCAAAGAAGAGGAGCTGAAGGAAGACGAGAAAGAAGAGGAACTCGGTGACATGGACAAGCTCCGCGAAGAGCTGCGCCAATACGTCCGCGAGGTGGTCATGGAGGCCATGCAGGAGAAGGAAGAGATGAGCAGCGAGGAGAGCGAAGCCACTCCCGAGGTAGCAGCCGAAGAGGCTCAAGTTGAAGAGAAGGCCGAGGAGGTCGCTGTCGAAGCGTCTGCCCAGAAGGTCAGCGCGAAGATCAAGGTGAAGCCTGAAGGCACTCGCCCCGACGCCATCGACTGGTTCAAGCCAAGCGCACGCAACACCACGATGAGCAACGTGCTCAAGCACATGAACAAGTAAGATACTTAAAACCCAAAACCCAAACGAATGGCAACTACATTCACAGATTCAGGCGTATCATATGCCGGTGAGTTTGCAGGCAAGTACATAAGTGCAGCCCTGCTTTCAGGACAGACCCTGTCCAACGAGGAGATCACAATCATGCCTAACGTCAAGTTTCAGGAGGTTCTTCAGCAAGTCACTACTGGCACGCTGTTGGCCGATGCTTCCTGCGACTTCACAGCGAGCAGCTCCATCACTTTGGAGGAGCGCGTGATCGCCCCGCTTGAGCTTCAGGTGAACCTCGAGGTTTGCAAGAGCTCATTCTACAACAACTGGCAGGCTTTGGAGATGGGCTTCTCTGCTCATCACGATCTCCCTGCGAGCTTCGAGGACTTCCTCATCGCTCACGTTGCCGAGAAGGTAGCGCAGGAGGTTGAGTACCACCTCTGGCAAGGAACAGACGGGTCAGGCACTTATCAGCGTTTCGACGGCTTCGCGCAGATCGTTGGAACTGATGCCAACCTTCCCGCAGCGCAGGAGGTAGCAGGCACAACAATCACCGCTTCAAACGTGGTTGACGAGTTGGGCAGCATCTTGGACGCTACTCCTGAGGCTGTTTACTCTCGCCCGGACTTCAAAATCTACGTTGCGCCAAACATCGCCCGCGCTTACATGAGAGCGTTGGGTGGATTCGCGGCCATCGAGTACGGCACACCCTCAACCACAGCAGCAAGCCCCGGCTCTGGATACAACAACCAGATGAGCGTCGGAGCGAAGCCGATGAACTTCGAGGGCGTTGATCTTTGCCTCGCTCCCGGTATGGCTTCAGGCAAGGCAATCGCCACAACCAAGAGCAACCTGTTCTTCGGTACTGGACTGCTGAACGACGCCAACGAAGTGCGCCTGATCGACATGAGCCAGTTCGACGGATCGCAGAACGTCCGCGTCATCATGCGCATGACCGCAGGATGTCAGGTTGGAGTCATCGAGGACGTGGTCACCTACGGCATCACGAACTCTGTGAACCCTTCATAACACAGGCGACTGAATAGACAATTCAAGGGGGAGGGGCTGAATCCCTCCCTTTTTTTTTCACTCTAAAAAGACAAAAAGAAAATGGCTTGCAATTTGACACTCGGACGGAAAGAGCCTTGCAAAGATGTGGTCGGTGGGATCAAGAAAATCTACCTGATCAACTTCGAGCCCTTGACCTTGACAGAGGTGAGCGGTGAGGTGACTGACATCGCAGACGCTGCCGGAACGGCTGACGTTGATGCGGTAGTCTACGAGGTGCGCCACGCTTCCTCCCTGACCACGAACATCAACAGCTCACGCGAGACGGGCACGACCTTCTTCGAGAGCACTCTCGAGCTGACCTTCAAGAAGCTCTCCCAAGAGGATAACGCAGAGCTCGCGATCATGGCACACGGACGCCCTCACATCGTCGTGGTGGACAACAACGACAACAGGATGATCGTCGGCCACGAGTACGGCTGCGAGATAACTGGAGGCACTCTGGTGACAGGCAACGCAATGGGCGACCTCTCAGGCTATACCTTGACCTTCACGGCACAGGAGCGCACTCTTCCGAAGTTCATGGACAACGCTTTGACTGAATCAACCTTCGAGGCTCTCTTCGGGACTGTGACTGAAGGAACTAATTCGTAACTTGCACCCCGACACATGGAGCTGATCTGCTCCTCGTTGGTGTTGGTTTATTGTTTGACAAGAGGAGGGCTTCGTGCCCTCCTTTTTTTATCAACACCCCCAAGCGACTCAACAAGCCTCTGAATGCTTTAACTTTGTGAAAACCACAAGGGACAGATGCACATCCTGACAAGCTCGCAGACAGACTTGCAGACCATCAAGTTCGCGCCTCGCTCGATTGGTGCGCTCCAGTACCTTCTCCACCTTCAGGAGGAGGAGAGTGGCACGACCTTTCAGATGATCGGCTACGGCATACAAGACGACAGCTATGTCAGCATCACCCGAACCTTCCCCCTTTATGAAAATTTGTACTACTACCTCCGGGTGTTCCGCTTGCCCTCTGGGGCTTTGTCTTCTACCATGTCAGCCCTCGACGAGCCAACCATCTACCGCAAGAGGGTGATGGACGACCTCGAGGCGGCAGAAGGATGGGAGGAGAGCGTCTTTCAATGCGTTTCAAATCTCGTTGACCCTTACACCTCAAAGACGAGAAGGCAGGCCAATGAACTCGTAACTTCGTATCTGAACAGCGGGGAGATATTGAATGAGATTTACCGGGGCAAGGTGTTCTGCACAAACAGCACCGACCTTCAGGACTTCAGCGTCTACGACAAGCAGCCGATGACGCAGCAACCGCTCGACAATACAGCGAAATGGGTGACAATTTGAAGATATTAAAGCTCGCGAGCTACACCTCCCCGAAGGTGTCAGAGAAGCCGAAGAACGCGTGGGTCGAGTACGGAGAGGACAACAACTTCTACCAGTACCTCATCGACCTGTTCCACTCTTCGCCAACGAATAACGCAGCGATTCAAGGGATCAGCGACCTCATCTATGGCGAGGGCATGGAGGCAGCAGAGGGGAGCAGCCTCGAGGCGTATGTGAACTTCATCAAGATATTTCAAGCCGAGGATGTTCGTCGTGTATGCCACGACCTCAAGCTCTTCGGCCACGCATCCTTTCAGCTCACCCTCGACAAGGGTCAGGTGGTCGGAGCGTTCCACATACCCCGCAACTACTTGCGCCCCGCGAAGGTGAACGACGAGGGCGAGGTGGACACCTTCTACTTTTCCAACGACTGGAGCAAGGCGAAGAGCCCAAAGTTCGCCCCTCAAGCCTTCCCCGCCTTCGGCCATCAGGCAGCAGGCGACGACGTGGCCATCTTGAGCGTGGAGTCTTACAGCCCCGGCTCTGTTTACTTCTGCCCTGTCGATTATCAAGGCGGCCTTCAATACGCAGAACTGGAAGGAGAGATCGCGAACTACCACCTCAACAACATCAAGAACGGCCTCGCTCCCTCGATGATGATCAACTTCAACAACGGAGTGCCACCCATCGAGGAGCAGTTCGAGATTGAGCGCGACATCCTCGCGAAGTGGGGAGGGTCATCCAACAGCGGCAAGGCCATCATCGCCTTCAACGACAGCCCAGACAATGCGGCAACCATCGAGGCGGTGCAGCTATCCGATGCGCACAATCAGTACCAGTTTCTCTCGGACGAGTGCATTCGCAAGGTCATGGTGGCGCACAGGATCACTTCTCCGATGCTTTTGGGCATCAAGGACAACACAGGGCTCGGAAACAATGCGGAGGAGTTACAGGTCGCGTATGAGCTTTTCAAGAACAGCGTCATCAAACCCTTCAGGCACTTGGTGACAGAAGCAGCCGAGAGCGTCATGGCTCACAACGGGCAGGAGATTGAGCTCTACTTCAAAGACCTTTCTCCCGTGATGATGGAAGCGAGTGCAACACCCGCGAAGCTGACAAGCGCAACGCCAGAGAAGGAGCAGCTATCCATCGAAGCCCCTCACTTTAGCGAGACAGCGGAGGATGCATGGCTCAAGTACCTCGAGGACAAGGGCGACAAGGTTGACCTCGACGAGTGGGAGCTCGTCCATGAGGAGGAGGTGATCGACCCCGACGAACCAGACGGGGAGGTCTTCAAGTTCTTCAAGAGATTCAGCGACCCAGAGGAGAAGAGCCGCCACGACGGGGGCATCTACAAAATCCGCTACCGCTACGACCCCAAGAGAACCAAAGAAAACAGCCGGACATTTTGCAAGAACATGGTCGCCAACGCAGAGCAAGGCGTTTATTACCGACGCGAGGACATCGAGAAGATGAGCAGCGCAGGAGTGAACTCCGAGTTCGCACCGAAAGGATCGTCATCTTATTCCATCTGGCGGTTCAAGGGTGGAGTGAATTGTCATCATCGTTGGTTTAGGATGATCTTCAAGCGCAAGCAAGTGGGCGGCAAGGTCAAGCCATTGGACGAAAGCGAGAAGGGAACAACGCGCAGAGACATCGAGGACAACTACAAGCGCACAAGCGAGGGCGCAGCGAAGAGCGCAGGGGTGCAGAACATGAACCCCGCAGGCTACGATGATGCGAAGACGCGCCCGATTGATATGCCAAACCAAGGGAGACGATGAGCGACGTTCTATTTATACAGAGAGAGGACTTGATCCGCTACACGCTGATAGGTGGAAACGTGGACACCGACAAAATCATCCCGCACATCAAAGTGGCGCAGGACATCCACATCCTCCCCATCCTCGGGACGAAGCTATATGAGAAGCTCCAGAGCGACATCAGCGGCAGCACATTGGCGGGGAACTACTCGACCCTGCTGACCGACTTCGTGCAGCCCTGCCTCATCCATTTAGCTGCTGCGGAGTTCTACCAGTTCCACGCCTACGAGGTGAGCAACGCGGGGGTCTTCAGGCATCAGAGCGAGAACGCGACCACGCCCTCCATCGATGAGCTTCAGGCATTGATCACCAAGCAGACGGATGTGGGCGACCACTACAAGAGGCGGCTCGTCGATCACCTCGAATACTATCCGACGCGCTTCCCAGAGTACACGGCAGCGCAGGAGGATGGGATGCATCCGAATCATTCACGCAGGTCAAATCGTTGGGTCTACTGATATGGCAAACAGCAACAACTGGGGAGAGATTTACAAGTCCACATGGTGGGGGGACAAGGCTTGGAGCGCGAACACGCTCTTCATTGATTCAGCCCCTCCCGGCTTTGGGTTGAACTTGCTTAAGGCTTCCGAAGACCTCAACACCACCCGCGACTGGAGTCAGTTCCTTATTTCAGTTGCGGCCAATAGCACAGACGAGGCCGCTCCCAATGCAACGGACACGGCCGAAAAGCTAACCTTCACGGACGAACCGCAGTCAAGGATTCAGCAGCAGATTGCCCTCGAGGCAAACACGACATACACCTTCAGCGTCTACGCGAAAGTGAGAACAGGCACAAAGGCCTTCAGGCTTCGCAATGTAACTCTCAAGCAGGCGCAACAATTCACAGCGGACACATCTTGGGGGATCAACCCAGACGACGGCCGATACTCCTTCACCTTCACAACCGGAGCGACAGCGAGAACCCACACCTTGAGTATTCAGAACGCAGCATCGGCAGGCACGGGAGAGGTCTTCTTCTGGGGCGCAATGTTGAACGAGGGGGCGACAGCGGGCGACTATGTGAAGACAGATGCATCGGTTGGAGGCAGCGCACCCGCGCCTGACTACAGCGGCTTCGGCGATGCCTTCGGAGGGGTTACGGCTTACTATTCATTGCGCCAATTTACCGAGGCCGAAACGCTCAACGCCATACGGGTGCGGAGGTCAAGCGATGACACCGAGCAAGACATAGGGTTCGATGCTAACGGAGATTTGGACACTACGGCTCTGACCACTTTTGTGAATGCGGATGTGGACACATACACCTCTGACTTTTCATCGGGTATTGATGGATTAGCTGAAGTAAGAGTAACCGCATCAAGTGTTGATGGTATAAGCGATGGGACAACGTCAAAAGATGATGTGCTCAAATCTGTTTTAACGGATGGCTCAAATACCCATAGTGTTAGAAAAAATGGAGCTTTTGACCTTTCAAATACTCACAATGTTTCCTTTGAGTACTACATACCAAGCGCTCAAACCATTGATAGTCTTGTAGTTCGGACGGGAACAGGGACGGATGGTACTTACACTTTTAGTGTTGTTGGCAGTTGGGAATCCGAAACAATTGAGAATTGGAGTCCCTCCGCAAATAGTAGTCTTTCTTTTCATTGTGCAGTAGGTGGGAACATTTCAGCCATTGATGCCGATGGTGATGTGTATTACCTCAAAAACATTGTAGTCACGCAAACAACCGCAGACGGAGCGGTCACAACCTTCTACGATCAAACGGGCAACGGCAACAATGCGACCAACTCGACCTCAACAGAGCAGCCACTTGTTGTGAGTGGGGGGACATTGATAACCGAGAACGGCAAGGCGGCAATTGACTTTGATGGGGTAAATGACTACTTCACTTTAGGAGGTACGAATGATGCTGGAATGCTTGGGGACATCTCTGTTTTCTCGGTCAATAAAAATTCAATTTCGGGTAGTTCCGTTATTGTGTCCACGGGAGTAATGCAATCATCTTATGCGCCCAATATGCAGTGGGGCATAAATGGGGGGGTCGGTGAATACATTGGAACAACCTCGGACGGCACTACACGAATCAATGAAGCTGTAACGACTGCAAATTACGGCAGTCAGGTTCTTGTGTCAATGATAAATGACGAGGACGGAAATTTGCAAATGTTTGCCGATGGGGTAGGCTCAACGGGTCAAACCGCAGTCGCTCCAATGAATGACGCAAATTTCGCTTTAGAGGTGGGCAGAGATTCGGGTGGTCAACGATACTACTTTGATGGAACACAACAAGAGCTGATACTTTATGCATCCGACCAATCCACCAACCGAGGCACAGTTACAACGGGCGGAGGCACGGGCATCGAGGGGAACATTAACACTTATTTCGACATCGTATGAGTTGGTACATCGGAACATTAGAAGAGTGCAACGCATATAATGCGAAGGTAAACGAGGCGAAGGCGTACAAGGGGAGCATCACAAGCAACTGGGCGAACCCACGCCAACACCCTGACGGGAGCAAATGGGCGATCCTTGCGAACAACTCAATCGAGCCACAAGAGGATTCAAATCTTATCTTTGAAGTTCAGCTCTCGGACGACTGGACGCCCGAGGAAGAACTCTAAAACATGGCGAACCTTTTCGACTCCGCGAGCTTGTTGCTCGTCGCTTCAGCATTCAAATCAGCAAAAGCATACAGCGTAATTCCGACGGACGGAGACGGAGACTTCACGTTCGCCAGAGCAGCGACATCCTCACGCACGAAGAGCGACGGCACGACGGAGACAGGCATCGCCAACAACGTCCCCGCCCTGCACTACGGCACAGCGGGCAACCCCGAGACGTGCCCATCCTTCCGCGTGGAGAACAGCACAGCAGCCGCCACCTTCACCCTCTCGGACATCGTAACGAAGGGAATCTTGACGGGCACAGCCGGGACGCTGATGCTCGAGGGCAAGCTGCCGGACAGCGTGAGCGGCTTCGTGGACATAGGCTTGAGCTCCGACTTCAGCAACAACCGCATCAGAACCTCTTCAAGGGGGTTTACTATTAGGCAGGGGGGCGCGGTCGTCTCCTCCGATGGGACGATCTTCGAAAGCGATGGCACGCACATCGCGACACGGATCGCAGTCTCATGGAGTGGAGCAGGCACAGCAGCAAGCGCGACCCCGACGATCTTGATGAGCCAGAACGGAGAGACCGTGACGCACAGCATCACCGAGTGGAACGATGCGAGCTACTTCGACGAGATACGCATCACAGGAAAGAGCAGCGACGACAGCGACGAAATCAAGGTCTTCGCCCTATGGGACACCGCCCTCACGCAGACCGAACTGAACACAATCACAAGTGGCAGCTAAAAGCGACGAGATAAGGCTGCACCTCATCAGGGAGCAGGAGGACGAGTGGCAGACGACAGGGCGGCTCGAAGACCGCAACGGCATCGAGATCGCCAAGACCCTCGAGCTGCCGTGGAGGAACAACGAGCGGAACATTTCACGAATCCCGGGCGGCATCTACCCGGTCATCAAGCACATCTCCCCCAAGTTCGGGCAGTCGTTTTGGCTTCAAGACACGGGCAGCCGTTCGCAGATACTAATCCACGCAGGAAATTATCACAGAGATACCCACGGCTGCATCCTTGTGGGTGAGGGTCTTAAGGACATCAATGGAGACGGCCACCTCGATGTGTACAATTCGCGCAACACAATCACCAAGATGCTGCGGGCTTTGCCTCGTAAATTTGCAATGAAGATCACAACAATCGGAGAAGATGAAGTTCGACCTTGACGAGATAGGCATCAACATCGGGCTGATGATAGGCGGCTTTTTTGGCTCACTCATCACCATCAAAAAGAAGCGCGACCTGAAGGAGCAGCTCTTGAGCGTTGTCACCGGAACAATGTCGGCCAACTACCTCGCCCCTGTTCTCATCGACTGGCTGAATCTTACAGGCTCTTCCCAATACGGCACGGCCTTCATCGTTGGCTTCGGAGGGCTGAAGATGGTGGAAGCCTTCTATCACAAATTTTTCGATAAGGTCACCAAGTGAACAAGGGCAAGTTCATCGCGGAGCTTCTTCAATGGCTTGTTATTGCCCTGCTTGCCTTCGCCATGTTCGCATGGATCGAGGTGCGCTTCTTCCTCCCCACCCTTGAGCGCGACATCGAGAAGGTCATCCACCACGATACCATCTACATCGTCAAGGGGGACACCCTGAAGCCCTGAAGGGCATGAATCCTTGTTACCAAGTGTATGAGGATGGGTCTCTCTTCCTTGTGTACTTTTGCCTGCACCAATTTGCCCCCGATGATGACAAGGTTCTCTATTTCCAGATACCGCCTGCATACGCTTAAACGCCCTGACAGCGACATCATCAAGGTGCTGATCCTTATCACCACCATCTGCATCTTGTCCCTCACCTCCTGCTCCGCGAACTGGCACTTGAAGAGAGCCATCGCCAAAGACCCGAGCATCATTCAGCCGCCAGAGGTGGAGATCGTGGACACGACCATCATCATCGAAGAAATTCGCGCAGAGACGACGTTTGTGGCTCTTCCGATGGATACCATCACAATTGAAAAAGAACGCCTTAGAATCAAGATAAAGCGCATTCACGACACTCTGGTGGTCGATGGTGTCTG
>Ga0208898_1001023_pt1 | contig 19348 bp, 16 predicted proteins | sample VirMetDEL_Mar_4_FD_184513 | JGI IMG/M metagenome (GOLD analysis project Ga0208898, IMG submission 184513) | Aqueous microbial communities from the Delaware River and Bay under freshwater to marine salinity gradient to study organic matter... | ecosystem: Environmental > Aquatic > Marine >...
TGGCGTAGCCGCTGGCGATGTTGCCGCTGGACATCAGCAGGCGAAGCCCGTTGACCGCAGTCGCGGCACGATACATGCCGCTGCCCATGAGGCGTCGCGTGTTGCCGTCTGCGCCACCATAAACCACATCGTACTGGAACTGCTGCGCGCGCGCGGCGTCGTCCGGGGACGTGAAGCGGATCAGTCCATTATACGCGGCGTCAGTTGCAGCGTTACCGAGCCCTTGCGAGCCGCTTCCGCTGGGGCGGATGAAGGCGTTGCCACTGCCGTACTCGTTACCGCTCGTCGCTGTTGCGGCGCCCGCTCCAACGCGAACATGCGCCCAGTCGTAATCAGACGCACCCGACTTGTAGGTGCTGCCGCCATCAGTGGATACGCGCAGGTAGAGCGACACCGCGTCCGTCGCAGGGACAAGATCAACGATCTCTAGTTCGTAGCGGTCGTAGGTGCTGTCAATGCCGGTGGTGAGATCAAGCGACGCCGACGCGCTGGCCGTCTGCGTGTCCAACAGGACGCGCATTGAAAGCGCAGCCGCAAGGTCGCCCAGCGCAATGGTGCCGTCAAGAATTGCGGCACTGGTGACGACGCCGGTCCCGAGTTTCGCCGCCGCGTCGATTGCGCCGTCCGCGATCTTCGCGGCCGTCACCGCGTCGTCTGAGATTTTCGCGGTCGTTACCGCGTCGTCCGCAATCGCTGCGGTCGCAACCGCATCGTCTGCAAGAACGCTACTCGTGACCTTTGTCGTCGCCATGTCTTACCACCCGGTAGGAAGTTTCTGCACGACCGGCGGGTCGCGATCATCAGCGATGCGCTGCGCGAGAGCGGCCTGAATGTCGGCCTCGCTCATGTCCAGCTTGTCGCTGACCCACGCGACGACCTGATCCTTGGTCAGCTCGTCGAACGCAACGAAGCTGTCCGCGTCCGGCGCGTCGAGGCCGACCGAGCCATAAGCCGTGGCCGACAGATCGTCGGTGTCGTCGTGCGCGTTGATGCGCCAGTGCACCTGCTTGGCGACGTCGCTCATGCCGTCTTCGCTTTTTGCGGTGTCAATGGTCTCGATGACCCATTCGTAGGTGATAGCCATTTCTATTCCTCGGTTGTTTCTGCGTGCGGCATGTCCACAGCCGCGCTAAGTGCCTGCACGACTTCCATCAGAACCGGTGCCTCGTTGCCCTTGATGTCCACGCGAGCAAGGAAGGCGAGGGCGTTATCAACAATTCGCTTTTCCATTAGGCAGCCTCTGACCACGGCAGCGGTGCGGACTCCGGTGCGGCAACCGCGTTGGCAAGCTGCTGTGCAAGGTCAGCGTCCGTCCGGTCGAGGGATGTGGTGCTGTTACCATCCTCGTCCTCAACAACGCCGTTGCTCGCCTCGAACGCTTCCACCCAACCAATCACATCTGCCTCGGTCACATCCGCAAGCGGGATGAATGGGGCACTAAGGTCAGCAGGCGTCCATGTGGTAACGCGAGCGTCCTGCACTGTGTTGGTGCCATCCGTTGCGATACGAGACGCGCTGATCTGCACGATCACACCGTCCGATCCATCAACAGGCTCGGGGTGCGTTGCGATGGAATTGATCTGCCATGAATAGGTTAAGGTCATTTTTGTTTACTCCTTTAAGATGCTATGGCGCGGTCAGTAACCCGACGCCAGTTTGTTCCGTCACTGAATACAGGGACTGCCCCGCCTGTTTCATCCGAGCAATACGCCATATCTCCCGCCGAACTCGCGGGTAGACCAGCAACCGTGTAGGACCGCAACCGAACGGGGCCGAAAAATTGAGTGGTGCTGCTACCAACACGGATAGTCTCTGAGCCAGCAGCTATGACTGACAATTCGTTAGCACTACTCCACCCAATACCCGTATCAAGGTCAGCTTTGTTTGGGGCCAGAGTTGGGTTGGTGCTGGAAGCAGCCTCGTTCAGCAGCGCGGGGCCAGCGGCGTTGGTTCCTACAACATTACCTGCGAAAGCAACCTGACTTGTTGAGCGTGTGATATACATCGTCTCGATGACACCGCCGCCAGCATCGTTATAACTGCGAAGAACAAAATCCTCGAGGGCAGATGCTTCGTGCGTTCCAATCTCCCAACGCTTGACGCCAGCGGTTAGAAGACGAACGCCTGTCTGGTATCCGTTGGTTGCGTCAATGTTTAGCCATGCTGAGACTGTACCGCCATCGCGGTCGATGAACATATCTCCTGTGGTTGTGACGTTGCCGCTACTGTCCCAACGAAAAGCCTCTGCCCCACCTGCGATAGCAGCACCAACATTAGCGGAAACCCAGCCAATACCGGTGTCGAGGTCTGCTTTGTTGGGAGCGAGCGTCGGGTTCGTTGCCGTTGCGGCCTCGTTCAGCAGGGCGGGGCCAGCGGCGTTGGCAATATTTAACGCCGTAGGAGTGACGTTGAGAACCGAACCGGAGTTGTCATCGACGTACAGAATTCCGCTGCTGTCATATATTGTCCATGTGTCTGTTCCTGACAGACCACCGCGTTGAAATTGAAGACCGGCATTTCCTGAGTCAGAAATGATTCGCATGAAGGATGAGTTTGCCCCGGTTTCCTCCACAATAAGTTGAGGAGCGGTTCCGGCACCTTTCACATGCAATCGTGCAGATGGTCCAGATTCGCCAATACCGACGTTACCCGCGCTGGTGATGCGGACCTTCTCAGAGCCGCCCGTAATAAGCACAGTCGGGTGTGCGGAAAATGTACCAAACTGACCCTGACTGCCGCCGCCGCTGGAATACACGGCAGACTGGACAGAACCGCCAGTGTTTCTGAAAATGCTTTCAGTAACGCCGCCAATATCAAGTTTGTAAGTAGGCGTAACTCCGATGCCGACGTTGCCGGTAGTTGTCGAAATGGAAAGACGTTCAGTGCTGGTGGACCAGTTATCCGATGTATCGGCAATTACAAAACGCCCATCCACATTACCGTCACGACCGATGCCCCACTGGTTATTTGTGTTGCCGACCGAGGCCATCGTGATCTGCACATCTTCGGCATTGCTACCAGAGACATGCAACGCGCCATCACCGGCGACCGTTGATGATCCAATCAGGACTTGGCCGCTGCTGTCCATGCGGACCTTCTCAGAGCCGCTAATATCAAAAGCAACTTGATTACCGCGCAGACGCAACTGCTCCCACGCAGAAAGATCACGGTCAAACGCCTGAACGGTGCCTTCACCGGCGACAAGCCCGAAGTTAATTTCTACGCCGCTGCCGCTTCCGGGCAATCCTGTCCCCTGCGCCGCAAAGCCGCCCTTGTTCTGCGTCACGTCTCCGGCTGCATCGCCCAGAGTTGTGTTGCCCGTCGCACTCAGCGTCGTAAACGTCCCCGCACCCGCAGACGACCCGCCGATCACCGTGCCGTCGATGGTGCCGCCGTTGACGTCGGCCGTGGTCGCGGTAAGGCCCGCGAAGGACGGGCTGTCCGTTGTAGCGACACCCTGATTGAGCGCCTTGACCGCCGTGATGTTGGTCAGCTCGCTGTCCATCAGCGCACCGGCAGCGGTCACGTTTGCGGTATCGGTAACGTCCGCGTTGGTCTCAACCGTGTCCAGCTTCGTGCCGTCCACCGACACGTCGCGGCCATCAACCTCGCCGTCCTTCAGCAGCACGCCGTCAATGGTCACGCCAGCCGCGGCGGTCGTCTCAGCGATAGTGTCGGTCGTGATGCTGTCGCCAGCAGACACGACGATGTTCGTGCCGCCACTCGTGTTGCCGTTTGCCAGCACTTCCGACAGTTCGTTGTTCGACCCGATCTGCGCATCGACGTAAGTCTTCGTCGCGAGCGCAGTCGGCAGCGTGTCGTGTGAACCGGAGACGCTTGTCAGGTCCGTATCGACGGCAGCCGTCGCCAGCTTGCCGAACGTGATCGAGCCGTCGTCGGGCGTGTAAGTTGCCGCAGCCTGGCCGTGAACCACTTCGATCTTGACGCCGGAAGCGGGCGCAGTCGTGAAGGTCAGGGCGGTGCCAACCAGCGAGTAGTTCACCTTCAACTGATAAACGCCATCGAAGTAAACCTGCGTGTTGCCCTTCTGCCCCGGTTCCGCAGACAGCGTGAACGCAACAGTTGTGTTATCCCCGGTAAAGGTATCGACCTGATAATCCGTGAACGCCTGAAGCGTCGAGACGGTCAGCGTGTCGGTGGAGGCAACACCCACATCGCCCGTCGCGCTAAAGAGCAGGAACTTGCCGGCGCGTGACGCCTTGGTAGGCAGCGTCATATCAATAGAGGTCGGATCCGTGACCGGCGCCTTAATCGCGCGCGACGCATCCTCCGACACCTGCTGCACAAAGATCGTCTGGCTGTCGAGCTCGGTGTTAAGAGACGACGCAAGAAGATCGCCGGCGGTCACGAAGTCCGTCGTGCGCTCAATGTCGCGCGCCCCGACAATCGTGACGTTATCGCTGCCAGTTGCGGCGCTGACTAACGTGATCGAGCCTGTGCCGGTTACACCAATCGAGACAGTGTAGTCAGTGGTCAGCGTTTGCAGACTGTCGTTGACGTACACCGCGAGGTCGGTCTCTGCGAGCACGGGGAAGTTGAAGTTATAAGGCCCCACGCCGGCCGAGCCGGTGTAAACGACGCGGCGCGCGACCGCTGTTATGGAGTAGTCAGCCATTGAAACGGTCCCTTTGCGTTATGGAAAAATTACCCATTAGTTGCCAATCACGTTGCCCAAATCCGGGCCGCGCTCCGGTAGGAAGTCGCCCTGTTCCCACCATGATCTCTGATTGTAGTCGCGGTCCCAGCGCTGAGCGCGGCGTCGGAATGTCTTGCGGGCGTCGGGATCGGTCATCAGCCTTATCTGGTCGATAAGCATCCGCTCCGTGGCGAGCCGCAAATACCAGACGCTCGAGCCCGGGGTGTATCGCGTGACGTAATCAGTCAGCTCGCGAGCGAAGTTGGTGTCCTCGCCCTGTGCAAGTTGCAGCATGTTGCCGAGAGTGAGGTTGATTGTGTCTGTGCCGAGGCCGGCGGTAGGGCCGGCAAGTGTGGCGCCGAAGCCGCTGCCGTAGCGGTTGATGTTTGAGAACAGAAAGTCGCCTACGATGCCCAGACCGCCGCCTTGCAGCAGCGCTGCGACCCAGAAATTAACGTCATTGATTGGCCGTGGATCTCGGCCATAAACGATTTGCTTGGCCTCGAGGATCGCCGCGCCCATGACTGTCGTGCTTACAACGAAACCGGCAATCGCCGCATAGCGCTTTTTGGGGTCGGCGATTGCCCACATGCGGCCGAGGTTTTGATGCCACAGCGTCACCGGGAAGGATTTGAACTGTGCGACGCCGCGCACGACCTCGCCAACAAACGTGCCTTTTGCAGTGCCTCCCCCAAGCGTTGCGCGAGCTCGCAAGGTCGCAACCGGCACCGCCTGATCCATTTGCCGCTCCATCATCGACATGGCCTTCATGGCCAGCTCCTCGCGATACATGCGCGGGAGGTCGTCGCGAGAAGCGACATCGAGGATGCGCAGGAAGGTTGCGCCATCACGGTCGAGCAGCGGTGTGGCGCGGATCACGTCCCAATCTGCCGCGCTAATTCCCTCCGCATCCATGACCTGCTGAAGCCCGGGGTGCAGCTCGTCGAAGCGCTTGGCCACCTCGTCAGCAAGATAGCCTTGGAACTCGAGGCCGAAGGCTTGGCGGCCAGCTCGTGTAAACCCTGTCAGACCAGACGCGCGGTGAACGGTTTCAGCAATGCGGCGCGTGACACCTGGCTGCATGTGGTCGCCAAAGTAACGGGCGTTCATTGTGCCAACTTCGATATAGGAGTCAGCGACAAGGCCCATGCGCGCGGCAAACTTAGCGGCGTCCGCGTCCTGCCGCATTTCGCTGAATACTCGAGACATCAGCGGCGTGACCGGCATACCAATAAAGTTCGCCGCCATGCGCTGGGTATTGAAGTCGGACAGAGCCGTGATCGGTGCGCCACCAAGCAGCGCGCCAGAGACGACGTTGCGCGCGCCGCCCATAATCAATGCAGCTCGAGTGTTCGCGGTCGTGTCGCCCTTGTCCCAGAGCTTCCACATATTGTCGAACTTAACGAGGTCGCCCTGTAGTTTATCCAGCGCCTCATTGCCCGGACGCTCCGCTGCCTTCTTTTGTGCGTAGGCTCGCAGCGCAGAGATCGTGGCGTCCGGGTTTGGGCCGAGAACCTCGAGCTTGGTTATATCGCGCGCCATGTTGCGCAGGTGATCGACCATCGTCTGAAATACGTCAGGGTCGCCAAACCGCTCCTGATACTCGCTCCAGCTCTTTGCGTCTTTGAACTTGAGGAAGCGGCTATCGGTGCGCCGGTTGTGAAGCGCTCGACCTCGAGGTGTTGTGCCTGGGATCAGATCGTTCAGGCCGTCCGACGCGATTGAATCGTAAACCTCGGAAAGCGCCGCACGGATTGTGTCATCGTTGAAGGGCAGCCCGGTGCGGCCATCCACCATGTTCTCGATGTCGAGGCGGTCGCGGGTAAATTTAATCCATTCGTCCTTGGATACGTCGCGGATCAGCCGGCGGTCGTGGTGCTGCGGCAGCCCATAGTCGGCGCGCTTTGCAATCCGCATCCCAGCATTGTTTGCGCGCTGCCGCGCCAGCTCATGCGTTTGCTTCCACGCCTCTGCGAGCTCGCGGGCTGCCGGGTTTTTGCTGTCCTCGCCGAACGCTTCTTTTACTAGGTCGAGCTGCGTCGCGCGATTTCGCTCGCCGCCGGTGACGGTGCGTCGGAACTCGTACAGCACGCTGTCCATGTGCGCGAACAGCTCTTTCTCGACGCCTCGCTGATAGTAGGCAAGGGACACGCCCCGGCTAGAGTTGTCGGCCTCGATCAATGCTTGCAGCGCTCTGCCGGGGCGGAACGTGCCGCGCAGCTCGGGGTAGGCGAGCATGTCCTGTGCTCGAGCTTGAAACTTAACAGCCTGCAAGATCTTGACGCGCTTCGAGTGCGCTGCGTCTGCCTTCATACGGTCGAAAGTCTGGCGCCCGGCCGCTGCGTCAGCTTCCTCTGGCCCCATCGTTTTGACGTTTTCGTCATAGATGGCGTCGAAAAGGTCGCGCGAATATCGCGCCTGCTCCGGCGTTACGTCGCCAGCGGCTTCGGCTTCAGCAATACAATCGCGTAGGCTCATGCGACGCATCCTTCAAAGCGATCTAACATTCTTTGATCTTGCTTGATCTCGTCGAGGAGCTGGCGCTTGCTGACGTTATCAACGACAGGCGTGCCGTCAGCCGCTTCGCGCGTTAGTGGCACGAAGTCGAGGAGATCAGATTGAGCTTGTGCGTCGGTGTCGAATAGGCCGACGTTCATAGGTGCGTCGCCGCCACGCAGCGGACGATCTACCTCGAGCTGCGCGCGCTGTGCGTCGGTAACGGGCTCGACGCCAGGAACCAGCGTTTGCTCGCCCTCACGCACCGTTTCGGTATTGTAATTTTGCGGCGCAGCATCTACACTTTCGTCGGAGGTTTGACCAATGCGGTTTTTCTCGCTCGAGGGCAAGTACCCCACCGTGCTGCGCGACGACGGCGCGGCGTTCATACTTGATGACGACGGCACCTGGGGCGAGATCTCGGCCAAGGAGCTGCTGTCAGATACGCGCACCGACGAGCTGACCGCCGCAGAGTTTGACACAGAGCTGGCCGTGTTTGGCGGCAATCTCAGCACGTTGCCGACGACCTGACCGAACGACGCGTCCATCTGCGGCAAAACACCCTCGTATAATTCAATCATCGCCTGATTAGCTGCGGCCTCAAGCGCGGGCCTGTCGTCTCGCAACGCCTCAAGTCGTGCTCTTAGCGCCTCGTCAGGGATGCCGGCGAAGGCTTCGTCGAGATCCTCGTCGCCGCGCACAATCTCATAAAGTTTGTGCCCGCCCCGACCATGCTTCGCATCGAAGAGGCCGCGCTCGATAATGATAACCTCGCCGATCACGCCGTCATCGTTGATGACCATCAGCTTCTTGTCGAAATAACCAGAATACGCCTCTTCGCCGACCGGAGCGCCTTTATATCCCTCATCGACGATGTGGTACGTTTTACCCAGCTCTTTAACGAAAGCGTCTGCCTCGTCTGGTCGCGTAACCGTAACCGTCGCGCGGCTAACGTCGGCAATGCGGTTAAGGTTGCCGTTATACTTGTCCTGGATCTTCGCCTCGATCCGCTCGCGCCTTTTTGCCGGGCCTGGGTGATATTCAACGTCATGTTCGCCAGCGGCTCGCTTTACAGCCGCGTTAAGCTCAACATTAAAAATGTTGTTCCGCTCCACGATGTCGTCGATAGACGCATACGCTTGGCGCGATTGTAGTGTAGCGGCCAGACGCCTTAAATCTAACGGCTCCAGATCTTGCGCCAGGACAACGCGCTTCTTTTTCGCGTCAGGTCCGAGCTCGAGCATTTTTTCAGCGTTCTTTTGGGCGACTTCCTGCGCAAACTGTTCGTCGGTTACGACGCGAACCGGCAGCGTCTCCATGCCAGCTTCCGTGGCAATCGCATATGTCGAGTTGCCATCGAGTAGCGTATAGCTGCCGTCGCCGTTGTCCTTGACGGTGAGCGGGCCGCGCTTGGGCATCTCGTCTCGAGCAGCCTGCGCCATAAACTTGCGCGCGTTGGCAATGCCCTCTGGGCGAGCGCGGATCGGCACAATGTCCTCGCGCGCGATCTCGATGCTGTCAGGTGTGGGCTCAAGATAGTCGCGGTAATCCGGCCCGATTGCGTCAGGATCACGCGGCGGCTCAGCGCCAACATAGTCACGCTCGAGCTGGTCAGCCTGCTGCTTTACGGCTGGGCCATCGGGCTCGTCGAACGCTGCTAGTTCTTCCCGGCTAGGGCTCGCCGCGAGGCGATTGCCTTCCTCCGCAACATCGACAGTGCGTCCTGCATCGCCAACATCTGCCCCATTGAAATCGCCTCGCTCAACTGCCGCTCGGACAGCATCGACGAAGGCTCGACTAGATCGGCTGATGTTTCCACTTTCTTTGAAGCTCCGGGCTGCCGCTGTGAGGGCGTCGCTAAGCTCGCCGCGTCTGTTGGCGACCGCCTGGACGATTTGGATCGCTTGGCCATCTGTTTCGCTCCTGCTTTGATTTTGCGCCGCCGCCAGCACGTTTCCTTCGCCTTCAATCCGTGCGCGGTTTTCGACGAGGGAATTGAACACGGCGCGGTCGCGGCGTAACTGCTTCAGCGCGGCGTCGAGAACACGAGCGCGCTCTTTGAATAGGCTGGTGGTAATCAGCTCCTCGCCGAACAAACCCACTTGTACGGCCGTGTCGAACTCCGCCTCGAGGGCCTGCCGCACAATCGCTTCAGCCTGCACCGTGTTGGTCGGCTCGGCTTCCGCCAAGAGCTGCATAATGGGGAGCTGGCGATCTTGGTCAGTGACAAGACGGCCAACGATAGCCGCATAGTTTGCTGGCACGACTTCGTTGACAACTGCGCCGAACGCTTCGTCCGATAGCCCAACAAGGTCACGCGCTTGGCGCACAAGGTTTGATCGAGGCGGCAGCTCGCCGATACGCCCGGGCTCAACGCGGAGCACCTTCGCTGCGTCAATAGCAGTGCCGCTGCCTTCCGCAATGTTCTTCATCGCCGCAGTCACACGAGCTTGCTCTGGTGTGATGCCGTCTGATTCACGCAGCAGATTGCCGTAAATAACAGGTTTCTGGCTGGGATCTTGCGCCATGATGCGCTTGGCCAGACCAAGGCGCTGATGTCCGTCGGCTATGACGCGGCGGCCGTTGGCAAACTCATAAACAACGATCTGGCCGGCCTTTACGGGATCCCATTGCGTAATACCCTGCAAGCGCTCTGTAACGCCGAACTCATCGCCGCCCATTTTGAACTGGAAGGTCTGCGCATCGACTTCGATGTCGTTTGGCTCAAACCGAAATATCGTCGCGTCGAGGTTGTCGGCGTGATGAATATCTTGCTGCCGGGGAGGGGCGGACGGCGCATCGACCAATGGACGCACATTGTCACTGTCACTAATGACCGCCTCGGCCTCGAGGGTGCGCTGCATGTGCTCGAGCTCTGCATCCTCGAGGGGATTGTCGTCAAACAAATCCTCCTGCGCCTGTATCTCCTCCTGCGCGCCACGGGCCACGGCCGGCAGCTCGACACCTGCTTCCTCTAATGCGCGGAGGCCGGCGGCGACCTCTCTATCGCTTAGGCTTTGCAGGCGCCGGTCCAGCTCGACAAGCGATGTCTCGTCGATGCTTTGGTTGAGCTCGCGGGCGTATAGACCCAGCGGTGTCTCCAGCCGCCGCGCAGCGATCTCAAGCGGTGTAGCAATCGCGCCGCCAAACGCGGTGCCGCCAAGGAAGCCGGTTCCGACCGCCGCTGCAAATGTACCGGCGTCGTACTTGAGGCCAATCGAATCTCGCCACGCCGCCACGCTTGGTGACCCCTGCACCTCGATGCCGGCGTTAAGTAAGCCCTCGAACAGCGCGATCCTGCCGATGTTTTTAACCGCCAGGTCGCCGGGCTTGCGAACGACGCCGCCCATCACGTTCATGGCGCCATAAGCAGGATCTTGCACCATGAGCCGCGCGTCGGCGCCCAAGGATCCGATAAACCCAAACACCTCGCCAAGAGCTGTGCGGCCTTGCTTCTTTGCGCGCTGCTCTGCGTCTAGAGCGAGCTGCTGCGTGGCGCTAATGTGCTGGTCGGCGCTAAGAACGCCCAGCTCGCTCTCGAGCTCTGGGTACTGCGCGATAAGGGCGTTTATCTTCTCGACGCTGGTCGAGTAGCTATCCGACAGCAGGCCAAAGCGGTTGGCGAAGCGGTCAAGCGCGTCATACTCGACATTAAGCTCGATGTCGGGGCGCTCTGGCCGCTGGCCCGTAACCTCCTCGATGCGGTCGAGGATGGGCAGCCAATAGTTTCGATTGGCGGTGTTGTTGTTTTCGTACTGAGTCGTCAGGCGATCCCGCGTGTAGTCAGCCTCGAGCGCCTCCAGCAGTGACGCCGTAGGTGCGTAATCCTCGTCAAAAGTACGACCAAGAAGGTCGGGCTCTGAGTCGAATATCGTCATTGCGGCAATCGCATTGGGCCAACCTCTGTGAGAACCTCCTTGGTGCTCTCAAGAGACCGGCGAAGTGCGGTGTGCAGGTTGGTAAAGGTAACGATCCTCGGGTTACCACGCGGCGCTTGGCCTCGAGCGTTTAAGATCTCGACGCTGTTCGCAACGCCAGTAGATCTGAGCTGGAAATTTGTAATGTCATCGTCAGACATTTCATCAGGCGTGATCTCAAAGCCGACCAGCGCCGACATGGCCTCGCGCGTCATATATCGACGATTGTCCTCTACAAATTCGGCGTCGCTGACCGGCGTCCGTGGATCGAGGATGATTTGGCTGTTGCCAAACTCATAAACGCCGCCGCTCACCTGCCTGTTGCCTTGGAACGTCGCGCCCATCGCTTCCTGCAAAGTGCGCTCCCACAGGGATCCACGAGAATCCTCGGTCACGCCCGTACCCAGTCGATGCTTGTAGGCGTGCTCGGCGGCTTTCAGGGCTTGCGCGCGTTTGGAGCCAGACAAGATTTGGCCGGCAATCCCAGCGCTGATTTTATCGCGCGTGTCTTTGTCGGCTTCCGGTTTAATTGTGGGGCCATCGTAGTTGCGGCCCTCGAGAGCATCAGCCAGGAAATTTTGGTTGCCGGTTCGCGAGAAATTGGCTGCCGCAAAAGCCCAGTCTGATCCATTGCCGCTGTCGATCTGGTTAATCACGTTCGCAGTTTGGTCGCCAAATGCGTTTGCAAGCCCCATCACAAACGCTGTCTTTTCCGAATTGGGGACGTTTGCGTCTTGCATGAACTGCGTATAAGCGCGAGCCTCGGACTGGCTGAAATAGATTGGCTTGGCGTTATTAGAGGCGGCAAAGTCATCGATACTTCTCTTGCGCTCCAGCAACGGAGAGGAGGGATCGACGAGCATTGCATCGCCAGCGGCCGATTGCGCCACATCGCTCGGACCAACCTCGCCAACGCCCTGACCGTTCTCGCGAAGATAGGAAACCTGATCCGTCGCCAATGCGGTTCGCATAGCGGTTAATCTCGACTCAAACGCGGCGACGAGATCATTGTTGAGCTGTGCGTTAGCGGCGTTTGGATCTTTTCCTCTCAGGTCGTTCGCGTCATATACGAGCTGCTCTAAGCCAAATACGTTTTGGCCATTGGCAATCCCGAGCCTTTGGTGCAGTTGCTCGAGGCGGGCCGCATTGGCAATGGCTGTTTCATCGCCGGTGGCTCGAGCTTGCGCGAGGTTGTCCTGCACCGCAGCCTCGCTTACATCAGACCCGCCGGTCAGCGCCGACGTGAGCTCGGTCGTCTGCCTATTGACGGCGGCCTTCCGTGATGCGGCAGCCGATCCTTCGCCCTTAATGATGGCGCGCATCTCAGCGGCCAGCGTCTTGTGTGTATCGCCGTCAACGCCGCGCGCAGGTCCAGTGCGGTCGTCTGCGTCCTCCATGAAATCACGGAGGAACTGCGCCTTGTCCGTAGCTCTTGCAAAGTCGCCGCGCACCCGCTCTTTCGAGGCGCGATCACGCAGGTTTATGACATTGCGCTCGACAGTCGAAGGATCGACACCAAGGTTCTGAGCGGTCGCGCGATAGGCCGCGATTGTGGGCTCTGGATCTATGCCGTTGCGGGCGCCGATCTCGATCTGCTCGCCGTAGCTGTTATGCGCCGCGATGCCGCCGGCCTGTAAGCGCTTGAGCTGCTCTTTTAGGTGCGTTTCCGAGTATTGCAGGAACGCGGAATTTCCAGCGCTCTCAAGCGTCAGATTTAGCTTTGCCGCCTCGATAGGGTCGAGCTCGCCGATTGCGCTGGAGTAGCCTTGGCTAATTGCTGAGAGGCGATCTCGCAGGGCTGTCGGGTCGCCTTTTTCTTGCTCCCATTGGAACAGGGCGTCAGCAATGTCTTTGCGCGCCTTAACCTCAATGTTCGCAGAGCTGATCTTAACGGCCGCCTCATAAGCCGCTTTGTCGTAGGCGGTTTGCGGCGCGCCATCCTGATACTGCTGCAACACGCCGCGAGGATTCTGTGCCGCGTCGCGCTGGCCGCGCGCAATGGACTGCTGCTCGATCTTGTCGGTGGCAAACGCCACCACGCGGTCGGCTGCCTGCGACACAAGCGTTGCGCTTTTACCTTGCTCGCGGAGCGCCGCAAAGTCCGCGCTTGGTGGAACCGCTATGCCGGCGGATAGGCGGCCGGTGCGCTGATATGTTGGATAACGCGGCGCCATTAGAACGGATTCCCGTGGGGCAGCGGCGTCATGGACGAACTGCCGTAGTATGTGCCGCCGCCACTAAACGCGCCTGCGTTGTAGGCACCCATCGCGGCTTGTCCGACAGACAATACGGCGCCGAAAATAGCGCTGTTCATCGCCTGCTTGCCTGCGGCTTGGTAAATGCCCGCCTGGAATCGCGCTGCGCCTCGAGCGATCTCTGCGTTCGCGTCAGCAATCGCGACGTTATCGAGCGCAGTGAAGTAGTCCTCGACGCCTTCGCCAAGGTTCGCTGTCATTAAGTTGCCAGTGGAACCAGCAAACGGATTCAAAGTGCCGGCTGCGCCTCGAGCGTTGATTGTGGCCATATTGCGGCGCGTGTCCTCGAGCGCCTTAATGCCTTCCTGCCTGTAAGCAAGCGCTTCCTGCCGCGCCCGCAACGCTTGGCTGCGACCCTGTATCTCGGCCTGCTTAGCCTGCGCCTGATACATAGCCTTTTGGGCTTGGCCTGCGCGGATCTGGCCCATCGCTGAAATCAGCGAGCCGGCCACCATAACTGCGGTCATTGTCATGTTATTGCCCCACGCTGAGCTGGTAATCGAGGGCGAGCAGGTGCATGTCGAGCGGCTGATCCTGCGTCACGACGATTTCACCTTCGTCCACAAAACCCAGAAGGGGGCCAATGGATTTGACGCCTGTGAATTTGGTGACAGCGCCGTCGAGCACACCTTCGCCAAACTGACGAAAAGCTACCTGCTGCCCATTCACGGTCATGGCCTGCGTCTCATAGACCTCGGCGTTGACCTTAATGATGCGCTTCTTGAAGCCTTTGATAGAGCCCGACGCGAGACGCGGCTCGACCGGCATTGTTTTGATTTCGACGCTAAAGGGCAGGCCGATCTCATAGTCCGTCGTGGACGCACGCTCGAATGTGACGCTTCCAGAGCTAACGGTTTTATTCGCCTGCACCGTCCCATCGACAATGACGTTTAGGCTTTCGCCCTCGAGGTGCGCGGCTGCGCCTGTCGCGCTGGCCGACGCAGAATAGACGGCGCTGTCAGTGTGCAGGCTGCTGTCAAAGACCTCGACGTAGTAAACGTCGGACGAATTGATGGTGCGCTTTACGATTGTATAGATCGTATCAACGTCAACGCCGACTGCCTTAAACTCGCCATCTGTCACGATGGTTGACGGCGCAACAACCTGCTGCGCGCGCAAGAGAGAGTAAGCAGTGATCTGGCCGTCATCGCCGTTCACCAGAAACAGACGGTCAGCTTCCTCAGTCGAGGTTGCGCGGCGGATTGCCATATCGACCGGCGTTTTAAGCAGGTGGCCTGATAGCAGCGATATATTGCCGGTCGTGTACGAAAGCTCGACATCGGTAAACAGCATTTCGTTGAGCTGCTTGCCGCTCCGCTGAATGAACAAGGTGCCGGAATCGAGGCCGACGACCGGGACACCCGGCTTTGCACCGTTTCGCGTCGCGGCTTTTACGACGATAGTGTCGGGAGTGATCGGATCGTTGGTGGTTTGCGGCACATAGAACTCGCCGCCGGTGGTGAAGATCTGGAGATCTCGGCCGCTGAAAATATCAACGATGGAGTTTAGGGATTCAGTGGTAATCGACGCGATAATCGCTCGGTCGTCGAAACCTTCCCCCAGGTCAAAATCGAAAAAGCTGTTTACGACGCTGCCCCAGAAAGATGTGGGCAAGCTCTTGGCGCCGCCGAAATAGAGGCGGCCCTCATGGAAGGTTAGGGATTTAGGCCAGCCGCGTGATGCGCTCCACGCGTCCTCGTAACCCTCCTCGAGCTCCCAATCACCGGAGGAGACAGCCGTCGTGTCGAATAACGCAACCTCGGCATAGCAAGCGACCTTTGTGCTGCTGATCTGGTCAATAATCCGAAGCCGGCCAAAATTATTGACAATGTTAATATACTGGCCGACGTGCGAGCTCGAGAACACGCCAGAGCTTGCTGTTATCGTTACATTGCCTGATGCCTGATCGGGTGTGATCGTAGCACTCGGATTGCTGGTCGTGATCGAGTAGGCGTGGCGTGGCGCGTTTGTGAAGCTAATCGTCGAAGCCGTCCAATCAGAGTCCGTCGCGCCGCGCACAATCTTGAGCGGCTCGAGATCCTCGTGAACAAAAATGATTGTGTCGGCTGCCTGCGCGTGGCGCAGCTCGGATAGCATGGCGCTGGTGATGTCGGTTACAGCGAGGAAGTCATTTCCGCTTCCGTTAATGTCGGTGATGAGCGCGCCGTTCTTAAAAATATAGATCCGCTGATTGACCAGCGCGAACATATAGCTGTCGTCCACGCTAAACTCGAAAGGGATCAGCCGAACGCCATCCTGCGGATTTGCGGCTGCTGGCAGCTCAGAAATATATTTGAGGCCGGCACGGCGTTTGGCGCCACCCTGCGGCAGGATAAAGACGTTCTGCGCGGTCTGTAACGCTTGGTAATACTGCTTCAGATCAATGCGCGAGCGCAGAAGCGGGTCGATCTCGCCGGAGGCGAAATCCGTCTGGATGCGAACGACGCGAGACATTAGCTCGCTCGCGTGACAGTGAGCGGAAAGTCTTGGAAGCCAGCGACAGGTTTAGAGCCGCCGTCAATCTGCATCGCCTGCCGCATCATGCCGCCGCGCATGTTTTCGGATGGCGCACCCACGGCGAGCGTCTGGAAGTACTGAGCTTTCGTAATCTGGTCGGTAACAGCCTCGGCAATGTGCCACGCAGTCCAATATTTCAATAGCTGCACAAAGTAGGCCGGCATCACGTCCTCGGACGGACGGAACTGATAATCAATGTAAACGGTGTCGAAGTCGGTCTGCACTTCGCTGCCGTACACCTCCCAACCGTGCGTCGTGCTGCGCGCGCCTGCGCTGCCGCTCGTAAACAATGCGCGCGGGCCACTGCCTAAAATGTCGGAGGGCAAGGGGTAGGCGTAAGACCACTCGTTTGGCGGCGCATCAACACTGCGCGCGAGCTGCTGCTTTTTGAGTGAAAACGACCAAGGATAACAAAGGATGATCGTATCGCGAAGGTCGTCATAGAGGCGGTCGGTGATCTGCGCCGCGTCAGTGCCTTCGCTGAAAGAGCTAAGGGGCGAAGATCCAAGCATGATGAGGGCGTCGGAGCAGATAGATAGCTTCGTGTCGCCCGTGGCCATGCGTCGTCCTCAAGGGTTAAGGGCGGGGAGCCGAAGCCCCCCGCCGCAAAACTTAGTCGCTGTCGGTTACGCTAACGACGGTGCCGTCGGATACATCGACGACGCCGGAAGCGTTCGACACGACAACGTGCAGGGTCGCCGTCGCCGTACCACCCGTGGAGGCCCACGAGTAGATCAGGTCGCCGACGGTCACGTCATCGCTAACCGCGTTGAAGTAGCCAGAGCCGTCGATGACGGTCTTGGCGTCGGTGCTGGTGTAAACCCAGATCTGCGGAGCAGAACCCTTACGGGACTGTCCGCCAATCGGACCCCAGCCATCGCGAGAAAATGCCATGATTAAGCCTCCCGGCAGGTGATTTTGACGATGCCGCCAGCCGTGCCATCGTCGATAGCAACAGCGCCGGCGCCGAACATCGAAGCCACGAGATACGACGTTTTCTCGGGGACGTAGTTGACTTCGGACTTCTGTTTCATCGACATGCCGAGGCCCATCGCCGACCTGTGGAAGGCGTAGCAAGAGCGGTCGTTCGAGCCGTCCTTGGTCAAACCACCTTCGTCACGGTCGCCAATCACCACGATACGCATACCGAGGAACTGGTTGATCGAACCGTCCACCAGAGCCTTAACATTCGAGAAGTCGGAGCTCTGGACTTCGGTGTTGCCGATAAGCGCAGACAGGTTGTTTGCGTGGATCAAGCAAACGCGATCATTCGCCGGCACGTTGTTGGCATCAAGGATGCGCTTGGCCTCGCGGAGCTTGCCCACATTGAGGTCGCTGGCGGAACCAGTGGTGCCGTCGTTGGCAATGGTGTTGGCGACGGAAACCGGGGTCGCTGCATCGAGGGCGTCGATGACGACCTGATCCATGCGGCGGCCAATCGCGTTGCCGACAGCCTGGACAAGTTCCTGGCGATCATTGAAGCCAACGTGGCTCTGATCGAAAATGTCGCTGTATTCGGCGGCGATGTAGTCGGTCATCGTCGCGGTTGCCAGCGAGTAGGTCAGGCTCATCGGGGAGACATCGGCCTGCGGCGTGCGAACGGACGCAACACCCTTGCCGAGCTTGTTGAACTTTACGGTGTCGCCTTCGACACTTTTTTCGCGAACGAGGCCGGCCAGAGCGCGAGACGCCTGATATGCCTGCTTGACCTCGTTATCGAAGATCGTGACGAAAGCCGGGCTAATGGTAGCCATAGAGCTTTCTCCTAAAGAAAGGTTGATTTTCGATTTTGCGGTTATCCAAGCGGGCCGCGTGTACGCGTGGCCGGCCGCTGAACGCGGTTATCGGACCTCCTGCATTTACTCATGTTCGACGCGAACAGGTGCCCAAATCTGGGCTAGAGCTTTTCGCCGTGCATCTCGTACACCTTGCGCTCGACTTGACGCGTAAAGGCTGGATCGACGCCGTATTTCGGGTCGGCCATCATTACTTGGATGTCGTCCATAGTGATCGCGTCGGGCTCGACTACATCGGAGCGCGGGATGTCGGGCTCGTTGTAACTGCGCCGGATCTTGTTCAGCGCCGAGATAAACGTGGCGTTGGTCGATGCGTTGGCAATCGACTCCATCTCAGCAGCAGATAGGACGCCGGCCGTGTTCATCTTCGTAAGCCAGTTATCCATCGACGCAATTACCTTGTCGGCATTGCGCCCGAGCTTGGCCATCTCCTGATCGCGTCGATAAGTGATCTCCTCATCGAGCGCGCCCATTTGCTGCATGTAGAAGTTGGTCAGACGCTCGAACGCACCTTGCGACAGACCTTCGTCGCGAGCGATCTCAAGGAACTCGCCCAGCGTCGGATCCTCTGCATCAACGCCTTCAACAGCGTCCAGACTATATTTGCCGTCCTTTGGAGCCTTGTGCTTACCGCTGTCCATTTTCGAGCGGAGGTCGCTGTAAGCCTTCGCCATCGCGTCTGTATCGACGCTGCCATCCTTCCAAAACTGTTCTGGGATGTTCGCAGGGCGTTCCGCAGGTTGCTCGCTTTGTTCTTCAACCAAGCTGTCGCTTTCTCGAACAAGGTGCGGAACTTCATCGGCAGGAGCTGCTTCATTTGTTTCGACAGGTTTCGCTGAGAGGAGGCTCTGATTGTCGTCGGCACCGGCGCTTTCGGCGTTATCGGTTTCGACGGTCGAGGTGTCAGTCATGCTGTTCCCTTACTCGTAAGATGCGACGCTCGATTTCACGCACGAGGCTGTTCTGCCCCTCGCGCGCGTATCCGTGGCTGGCGTCCTCGCCCGGATACCAGGTTGGCTGCTCGATGGTTGCACCGCGCAGGTGCGCCAATAACTTCTTGCCGTCGCGCGTCGAAAATACGCGGGCATATAGCCGGTCGAGATCGTCGGGTTCGTTTTCGACGGCGAGCTGCGCCGGCGGCGCAAGCAGGTCGTTCCAGTCCATTATTTCTTGAAGCCTTTTTTCATCGCCGAGTAAGCCTTCGGGCTCACGGTCGATTTACTTTTCGGGCGGCTGATGCCCTTCGCTTTGCGAGCGTTGATATTGGCGTACAGCCCCTTTTTCTTTCCCGGCATATCTAGCCCTTCGATTTGTTGCGCTTTGAGATTGCGGCGGATTTACGCTTTGCGTCGGCCTTCGAGGTGGCGCCCCAAGCGCGCAGGCTCAGAAGCAGGCGTGTTGGATTGCCCTTGCTGTCACGCTCGGGGCCTGGCATCCCGCCCATGCGCGCGAGAAACGACGCGCGACGCGGATTGTCGCCGGATTTGACGGGGGCCTTCAGCGTCCCGCCTTTGTAGGACGCGCGGCCTTTGGCATTTAGGCCGCCTTTCGGGTTCTGGCCCTCTTTACGAGTCCATGCCGGGGATTTGGCCACCCGCTTGCTCCTCTTGCTGCATAGCTGCGGCCATGTCCGCCATGAGCGCCTCGCGCTCCTCTGGCGTCGAAAGTAGCGACGGCGGTACGCCGAGACGGTCGGCGACGAACTCGATA
>Ga0208898_1001027_pt1 | contig 19316 bp, 8 predicted proteins | sample VirMetDEL_Mar_4_FD_184513 | JGI IMG/M metagenome (GOLD analysis project Ga0208898, IMG submission 184513) | Aqueous microbial communities from the Delaware River and Bay under freshwater to marine salinity gradient to study organic matter... | ecosystem: Environmental > Aquatic > Marine > Coastal...
AACGTTATTCGTCGTACTAACCCATATATGATCTTGAAAGAAACTTTCAAAGTTTCTGGTTCTCAAGCTACCAACATCGGTTGGATTAATGTAGGTAACGGTGACTACCGTTGGTACGTTAAAGGTGAGATGGATACTCGTCAGCGTTTCTTAGACAAGCGTGAAATGATGATGTTGTTGGGTGAGAATGTAGCGGCTACTGCAGGTATCTCTGTAGGCGGTAAATCAATCTTCGGTTCTGAAGGTTACTTCGCAGCTATTGAAGACCGTGGTATCGTAAATACTACTGCTGCAGGGGCGGGTTCACCGTCATTCAGCTCTTTGGCTGACATTGATGCTATCATCACTGAATTAGACAAGCAAGGTGCTGCTCCTGAGTACGCTATCTACGCTAACACAGCTACAATGCTAGAGTTAGATGATATGGTTGCTCAAGGTTTGGCTTCTGCAGGAACTGGTGTTACTACTGGTGCTGCTGCTTTCGGAGCGTTCTCTAACGATCCAGCTGCTGCAGTTCGTCTAGGTTTCTCTAGCTTCCGTCGTGGTGGTTACACTTTCCACAGCAAGTCTTGGAAATTGTTGAACGACCCAACGTTATTAGGAGACGCAGATTATGCAGGTGTTATGATTCCATTGACAACTGTTGTTGATCCTAAGACTGGTAACCGTGCTGCTGCTTTGGAAATGAACTACAAAGCTGCTAATGGATACTCTCGTGAAATGGAGCACTGGATGACAGGTTCTATCTTGGGTGTTACTAACACCAACGAAGATAGCCTACAGTTCAACTACCGTTCTGAGTGTAACTTGATTACTCGCGCTGCTAACCAGCACGTACTACTCAAGAAAGGATACTAATCCAAATAGTATATCGGGGAGGGTTTAGGCCCTCCCCTTTATTCTTTTACTTTTTAATTCTATTTAAATCAAACAACAATGGCAACAGCTAAACCCAAGCCTCGCGCTACAGCGAGTGCACCTGCTGCATCTGCAGCTCCAAAGAAAGCTAGTTCTAGCTTCAAAGTAAAACAATCCTATGATGCAGATACTACTAGAGTCTACGAAGTTGTTCGTGGCGGAGGTATCATCTGTAAGATTCCATCAGAAGTAACTGTCTACGACAAAGAGAGTGGAAAGATTCGTTCTATCCGTTACTGTCCTAACGAGCCGTCTGTATTTAGAGATGAGCAGGGAGAGTACGCTCGTAGAGAGCACGTTGTGTTCCGTGACAAGTTGCTGATGGTTCCACGCACTAAACCAAACCTACGTGAGTTTTTAGACCTACACCCGGGCAATGCAGCCAACGGTGGTAACATCTTTAAAATAATTGACAAGAATGCTTCAGCTGAAGAGATGTTAGAGCAAGAGTTCTCACAGCACGAAGCTGTCTCTCTAGTTCGTGACAAGTCCATAGACGAGCTTTTACCAGTCGCTATGTACTTAGACATCAACATCAACCAAAGAAACGCTGAGATCAAGCGTGAGCTCCTTTCAGAAGCTAAGAGCAACCCTACTCGTTTCGTACAGTTGTTTGACAACCCACAGGTTAAATGTCGTTCAGCTGTTATGCAGGCTGTTGATTTCCAAATCCTTAACAGCAAGCAAGACGGTATGTACTGGTACGATAGCAATCGCTTGATTGTATCTGCACCTGTAGGTACTGATCCAGTAGAAGTTACAACTCGTTTCTTTATGACTGAGAAAGGAGCAACAGCTTACGAAAGAGTGTTGGAGCAACTAGAGAATATCTAAACAGCTACTACACATACACTTATAAAGGGGGTCGCAAATTGTGACCCCTTTTTATTTGTTATCTTTGTAACAATAAAGCAATTGTAAAATGGCAAGTGTAAACCGAGTCTACAGCGCTCTTAAGGGACTAGTGAACAAAGACCAAAAAGGTTTTGTCACGCCGTCTATCTTTAATGAGTTTGCTGCTGTAGCACAAATGAATATATATAACAGACTGTTTGATGAGGAGCGCAATGCGCTACGCTTCAGACGTGCTGGATTGGATGCTGGTAGAGACTTCAGCAAGGAGAAACAAATCAAAGAGGACCTAGCTAGCTTTGTTAAGAAAGCTAGCCTTACAAAGGTTAACGATACTTTTACGAAGCCTTCTGATCTGGGCCGCATTGTTTCTATGCGTACTAGCTCAACATTTACCTTGAATAACTATTCGGGCAACCAGATATCTATACTATACAATCAAGACGATATAGACCGGGTACTGTCTAGTGACTTATCTAGACCTAGCTCAGACAACCCTGTAGCTCTTATCTCTTCAGAGATTGAGATATTCCCTACTACCGTAGGCTCTATAAGCCTACGTTACTACAAGCTACCTGAAGGTACTAACCCTACTACAGGAGCTAAGGTTGCATCACAACCTAGCTTTGGATACTCAACAGCTGTTCCCGGTGTGGAGCTGTACAGCCCTAGCTCAAGTGTTGACTTTGAACTGCCTGAGCATTACTTCGTAGACTTGGTTGTAGAGATCGCACAGCTAATTGGTATTAACCTGCGTGACGCAGATGTTGTAAACTACGCATCTGTTGAGAAAGCAAAAGAAGAAACTAAATAATGTCACAGGAAACAGTATCTATAAATCAGATTGTAAACGACTTTATACTTACGTTAGGCTCTGATGACTATGCTTCTAATGTAAGCGATACAACGCTTAGAAACTTTGCCTTGCGTGGGATCAGAGAGATGGGTTTTGATATGCTTAAGCGTATTAAGACTACAGAGCTAACTGTTAATACAACACTAGGAACAGTTACACTACCTACAGACTTCGTGGGGTTGACTAAACTAGGTGTGATTGGTAGCGACGGATTACTCTACAGCTTTGTAGAGAACGCCAACCTTAACCTTCTAAAGAACCAGCCTGCAGATACAATACCTGATTATATGCAAGGCTTTGAGTCTTACGTGTATAGAAACTATATCAGCCAGACCAGCAACGGTAGGTTGTATGGTCTAGGTGGGGGTCAAGGTGCAGGTGAGTACCGCATAAACTTTGAGCAGAACCGTATTGAGCTGTCCTTAAATGTAGGTGCAGCTTCTGTGGTTATTGAGTATGTAGGTGATGAGGCTAGGGCAACAAACCCTTCAGTGCACGTATTCGCTGAGGAAGCTCTACGTGCTTACATCTACTACCGAATTATAGAAAGAAAGAGTAATGTTCCGGCCAATGAAAAAGCTAGAGCAAGACAAGAATACTACAACGAAAGACGCAAGGCTAACTCAAGACTTAAGTCGTTTGGTAAAAACGATGCGTTGTCAATGTTAAGACGCAACTTCAAGTTGTCACCAAAAGCATAAGTATGGCTGTAAATAAGTTAACTCCAAGATACCTTAACAAGGATGATGATAGTCGCTTAGTTAAGAGTACAGAAATGACTGATGCTCTTAATGTTAGAGTATCCTTTGATGATGATGGTGACGGTCTTGTTATTAAGAACGCGTATGGTAATCAGGAGGTAACACTAGTAGGTGCATTACCAGCTGGCACAAACAAAGTAATAGGCTCAACAGCTAACGAACAAAACGGGGCTATATACTACTATGTTTGGAACAGCAATGGTGATCACTCTATATACAGATATTCTGTAGGAGCTAACACCTCTACAAAGGTGTACAGCGACTCAGTACTAGGATTTACAGAGAATGGGTTTGTTAAGGGCGATGTCATTACATCTATTGACGGTGATGAGCTGTTGTACTTTAATGATGGTTTTACAGCACCTAAGAAGATTAACGCTTCTAAAGCTCTTAGAGGGCAGTACCCTTCACAGTTTACTAGTGGTACAGACGAAGAGAAGCTGTTGTTCTTAACCGTTGCTAAGCAGCCACCACTAGATCCGCCAAGCTACAATATCGTAAACAATCCTAATCTAGGTGAGAATAGAATATCAGATAAGGTATTTCAGTTCGCGTACAGATATGTATATGAGGACGGAGAAGTGTCAGCACTTTCTCCTTACTCTTCGCTCACTGCTTCAATAGCACAGCTAAGAGACGGGTTCAATACACAGAGCGCTATAGACTTTTACAATCAGGTAAATGTATTCGTTAAGAATTCTATTGCTGATGTGGAGAAGATACAGGTATACGCTAGAGAGGGTAATGAAGGTACGTTCTATCAGATTAAGGAGTTTGACAACAATGGAACAGCTAACCCTACAACAGTTAATTTCACTAACAGTACTATCGGAGAGGCTCTAAGCGTTACTGATAAGAACAAACTATACGACAATGTTCCACAACTTGCTGACTCTCAAGAGATTGCAAGCGGTAGACTAATGTACGGCGGGTACACCGAGGGGTACCCTAACATAGAAGCAGATGTAGAGCTGTTAGCTAACTACAAAAAAACAGAAGATATATACAATATATCTTTGTCTGCTACAAGTACTGCAGACAGCACTAAAATAACCTTTGGGTCTGGTGACTTACCTTCTACATTTGCTGTTGACTCAACGGTGTATTTCAATGTTGTATTTTCTGGAGATACAGTTACCGTTGGAGGAGCTTCTATCACGGATCATATAGACTTTGACAGCAACTATGGAATATTAATAAGCGATTTAGACGGAACCAATTCTGAAGAGGTAATAGTTAGTAGAACAGATGATCCTGTAACTTTTATCTGCTCAGGCATAAACATATCTGAAAGAGTTGAGATACCTGCTGGTAGTTCATCTCAGTATGCGATTGGTGCGATGATGCTTAAGTTAGCGTCTAAGAAGTATGATTTAATGCTATCACCAACAGCTAATCAAGCTGTTGTACTAAGGGGTTCTGGTACCGCATTTACTGATGAAACAGCTAGATTAAATGCTAGAGCTAAAATACAACCAGCTATTGCCAGTACTACTGAGATAGATTTAAATATCGTAGGTATGGAAATATACCTAGGTTCATTTAACGAAAACAAGATTGGAGGAAGTCAATTCTTTTATCAAGACAAGGAAAAAGATATTATATCAGCTTCTATTATAAGTGCTTCAACGCCTCTTAGCTACCAGTATCAAAACCCTTACGTATTAGGGTCTTCGTTTGTATCCGAAACAAATGACTCTGCAACTAAATCTTTTAAGTCTGGATCGAGCCATAAATTAGGAATAGTATATTACGACGACAGAAACAGAAGTGGTGGTGTACAAGAGCTTGGAGATGTTTATGTCGCACCATTAAACGACAGAGCTTTAGAGAATGACATATATGGTCCTTCATCTATTGTTATGCGTGTTTCTAACGATGCTCCATCTTGGGCTAAGCGTTGGGCTCCAGTATATAAAGGAGTGAGCTCTAACAAGTTAAAGTTGATGTATGGTATAGATGGTGCTTACGCGGCGTTTAGAACCAACTCTAACCTTCAGAACTACGCACCTATAAATTCTATATACCTTTCTCTAAACTCTTTGTTTGCTAAAGACAGAGGGTATAACGATTCTACTGGAGCTGACATATCGTATGAGTTTAGCAAGGGTGACAGGTTGAGAGTTTTAAAATATGATGGCGATCAAAGATCTGCTGTTGAGTTTAAAGTACTAGGTTTAGAAATTTTTTTACAGGACGACAACAACCCTATTCTAGATACATCTTCAGCAAGGACGGTACAGTCAACAACTGGTAAGTTTTTAATTGTAGAAGAGGATAAAGGCGCTAGTGGATTCACCTTAAAGGACATTATAGAAAGGAATTCAAGCTGGACCAAAAGGTGTGTAATAGAAGTATATAATACAAATGATTTATCAGGAGATATATATTACGAAATAGGTAAGTCATACGATGTTATCAATGGCGTCCATTCGGATGAAAGAACAGCTACAAGCTTAAACATAACTATATCTGAAAGAACAGGGACTTTACAAAATAATTTCTTTGGTACCTCTTCTGTTAAATTGTTTAAGGGCGATGTTCTTAATGTTGCTTCAACACAGGTTACAATAACAAACGCATACACTAGAGGTGGTATCTTTTATTATTACGGGGACAGTAGAGATAATAACCCGCTGCCATTAAATACATACCCAGCAACAGTAGATAATCCTGAAAAAGTTATTGACCTCTCGTTGGGAGATGTTTACTTTAGAAGGAGAACTATATACTCATCTGTTATAAACCCTAAGTTAATTATAGGTAGTAATGCATACCGACCTAACACAAACTTAGTTGAATACATTGAAGACTACAGTGTAAGTGATTTCTTCGCTTCTAAGAGCTCTTCTATTGGACGCCCTATAGCTTATATACCTGATGCTAAAACAGTTAAACGTAGCGGCTCTATAACCTATTCTGAGCCGTATCTACAAGAAGGTACATTCAACGGTTTGTCTTCCTTCAATCTCTCGCTCGCCAACTTTAAAGATTTGGCTTACGAGCACGGCTCTATTAAGGGTCTTGTCAGCTACGATGAGCGACTGTATTTCATACAAGAAAACAGGAGCGGTGTATTAGCTGTCAATAGAAGTGTTATTGATACAGGTAGTGGTGATAATTTAATCACGCTATCTAAGAATGTATTGCAATCAGAACAATATTATGTCGGAGAATACGGAACAAGCAACCCAGAAAGCATCGCTAATCGAGATGGTATGGTATATTTTGCGGATGTTAAAAGAGGTAAGGTTCTACGAATAGACAGTCAAGGACTTACCATTATTAGTGATGTGAATTTATCTTCTTACTTTGACGATAAGTTTGGCATCATATCAAACTATCAGCCATCTACAGTAGTTGGTGGTATGGATAAAGACAATGACGAATACATAGTGTCTTCTGATAGTATTACTGAAGCAACTGTTGCGATCAATACAGATGAATACGTATACACTGCACAGCTAGACTCTAGCGGCACACAGGTACTAGCACCGCAGACAATTAATGATTTAGCTGTTTTTAATTTCAATACAGAGATTAGAACATTTGATAATGTATGTGATGAATTCCAAGACAGCTTGGAGGCCATCGTGTTCTTAGACACGCTGTCCGACGGTGGGGCTATCTTTACCATATCAGGATATGAAGGTAGATATTTATACGGCGTAGCAACAAACTCAACATATGATTTCTTTGTAGCGATAACTGTTGACACACAGCTACCGGGATTTGTATTTAATAATGCATACTGTACCTCAGACGACGTGGGTTCTATAAACCCTGCGTCTTCAGTATTAGATGCGTTTACAATTGCATACAGCACAGACGATAGAGTATGGACTACTAGGTACTCTTATACTCCTGAGTCTATAGCCTCTGTACATAACGATCTATATACATTTAAGTCTGGTAAGATATACAAGCACAGCGAAGCCGCAAGTAGAAACACATTCTACGGAGCAGCAACAGCTGAATCTATTGTTGAGGCGGTGTCTAACGCAGCGCCGTCTGCAATTAAAACCTTTGAGTCTTTATCCTTAGAGGGTGATGCAGCTTGGGATGCAACAGTTACTACTACAAATCAAACAGCTGTTATAGATGACACATCTTTCAAAGAGAAAGAAGGATTCTACTACGCTTACATCCACGGGGATACATCATCATACGGCTCACAGATTGAGTCTGTTACAAGCACTAGTGAGATATTCTCTCTGGGTGTTGTAGATTCTGTAGATGGTTCAGCTGTTACCTTTAGCAATGCGATTAACACTATCAGTTTCCCAGCGGGCTCAACAGCTACACTATATAAAGTAAATGTAGCACAGAACAGGCTAGACACTTTAGGGGTCTATCCTTTATCTGTTACGGGACAGAAGGCTATTACATTTAGCGGTGCAGTATCTGCAACAGCTGGAGACCTATTAGTAGTTGTTGGTAACAGCGCTATTGAAGGTGATCAGATTAGAGACTACTTCGCTAAAATTAAACTAACAAAAACAACATCAGCACCTATAGAACTGTTTGCTATCAACGCAACATTTGCAGATTCTAAGTTGCATAATTAAAATTAGTATTTTTGCATTATGGATCCACTAACATTAGCACTTATAGCTAGCGGTGCTCAAGCCGCTGCTGGTATTGGTACCGCAGCATTCGGAGCGTCTCAACAAAGACGCGGCAAACAGGCACTAGCTGCTGCTTACGAAGCACCTACAGGAAAGCCTAGCGAGTACGCTGAGCTGTTAAAGCAAGCGCGTGCAAGCGATTTAGCACAACGCCGTATTGACGAGATCAATCGTTCTATGGCAAGCTCAACAGCTGCCTTACAGCAAGCTGGTTCGCGTGGTGTTATTGGAGGTATCGGAGCTGTTACCGAAGCAGGCTCTAGAGCTAAGACAGGTGTTCTATCACAACAGCAGGCAGAGATTATGCGTGCACTTGAAAGAGGAACTGTTGGTGCTGAGTACGAGCGTCGTCGTCAGGTAGACAGACAGACCCAAGAAAGAGAGGTGGCTCAACGAGCTATTGAGGCTGGCGTTCAAAACATTGCAGGTGGACTAGGAGATATTGGTTCAGCAGCTATTACAGGTGCTGACATATATGGTAAATTACCGAAGGCTCCAACACCTGATACAGCTGTTAGAGCTAAGAGAATGTCTACAGAGGCGCAAGAAGATATATTCAATCAAGCGACTAAGATGGAGCAACAGCCTAATTTCCAAGGACTTACGAAAGATGAGTTTAAGAAATTAATGGAAGGTGTACCAGAGCTATCCTTAGAAGGCTTAGAAGAACTTGAGCCAGTATTTAAAAAAGGGGGAGTACAAAAGACTCCCGGTACATTCTCACACAGCAAGAACCCTATAGACATTATGCAGAAGGGTGCTAAGATTGGTGAGATGACAGGTGGAGAATACATCTTCAACCCTAAGCAAGCAAAGCAAATGAAGAAGCTGGCTAGTTCCGGCAACACAGAGCTACATAAATTTGTAAAGTCTCTACTTAACAAACCACAATTCAAGTAATGGCAGATTTCGTACCCGGCAATATAATTCAAACGCCAGACTTTGGGCAGATGGCTCAAGGATACGTACAGCAGTACAGACAAGAGGAGGCCGCTAAGAATAAATTCTTAGATGAATTTGATAAGAAGCAAGGGTTATACCTAGATGGGTATAAACCAGCTGTTCAGGAGTCTTGGGATAACGTGCAGTCTGTAATGGATCTAGTTGCAGAGGATGATAGTCCAGAGAACAGACGTAAGCTCAAAGAAGCTTACGGAGAATACAGTACATCTGCGGGTACAGCACAGTACCTTTCAGACGAATACAGAAAGAATATCGCAGCATACAAAGCAGACCCTGCAAAGTTTGCTGTTAATAGTGATGAGTTTCTTGATATCTCTAACGATTATAAATTGAGAAAAAGAACTCGTGGAGAAATGTTAGATGAGGTAAACAATCCTTTCTTTATTCAGCGCTCTAGCAAGTATCAACTATTAAATCCTTACGATCAAGCTAAGCAGTTGGTGAGCGATAGTAAAATGAAACTTCCAGATTTCTACAATGCACAAGGACAGCTAAACAGAGGAGCGCTACGTGCTTACGCTGAGAAGCGCGCACGAGCTCAAGTAAATGCTCTTCCCGATAACGTTGAAAGAGCTATGGTATGGGGCGCACCTAAAGAAGGATACCCAGAGGTGAACTCTATTGAGGATTTGCAAATGATATCTGCTTTAGATGATGAGTTAAAACAAAGTTTCGTTGACAGGTATGTAGATGAGTTAACCAATAACTATATGGACCTTATCGCATCTCAAGTTAAGATTGACAACGATAAGGACTCTAAACTTATGTCACTGACTCCGTATGAGAGTACTCGTGTTATTGAGGCTGAAGCAGGAACAGGTGAAGAAGGTCCAAAAAATGTTGAGTTTCAATCGTTTGAAAAGCCTTTATCAGGATCATTAAAAAACATAGTTGGATTTGGATTCAATCAAGAAGGTAAGATGCTTATTGAAGAGGTTATTCAAACAGAAACCAAATCAAGAGGGAAGACCATAAAGAACAAGGAAAACGTTATACGCGAAGCAAATCCTAACGAAAAGGCTCAGATTAACGGTATCCTTAGAAAGGATTACGGCATAAGCATCTCTGAAAAATCCGTATCTTCGCAAGAACAATCAACTGGTGATGGTTTATCTGATGAGGAATACAATCAGTGGTTGAAAGACAAAGGTTTAGATGGATAAAGAACTTCAAAGACTCCTAGAAGAGGCCCGCAGTAGAGGCGCATCAACGCAACAGCTAGACGATATCTTAGCTAGATACAACTCAAAAAAAAAAGAGCAGCCGGAAGAACCTTTTCAGTTCGGTGTTTCGGATACAGAATCTCTATCTCCTTCTCAAGAGACTAAGGAGCCTACTGAAGAAGTAGCTGTTGAAGAAGAACCTCAGGGCTTTGGTTTCTATTTTGAGAACAATCCAGTAAACAAACTAATCAAGAAAGTACCTGTAGTATCTGAGATATACACGGGTATTGAGTCTTTGATTGGCTCTACATTTAAGAATGCGGAGATGATGCTAAAGGAGAATGTTCCTCAGTACCTCATCAGCAATCCTGTATATAGAGTAGCTGAGCAAGCGTTAATGGCTAACACAACAGTTGATGAAAAATTAGCTGGATTCTATGGTGCTGTTGGAGATGTCTTTATGGAAGACTCCAAGAAGGGTACTGAAGGCATACTCAAAACATACGGTCTTTCTAATGATGAGATAAGCAAAGGTGTAGTCGGTAATATTATTGAGGGAAACGTAGGGGCTGGAGCTACAATATTAGCATCCTCTGTATTGCAACAGATACCACAGCTAGCTGCTATGGCTGCAGCTGGACCTGTTGCCGGAGCATCCTTATTAGGTGCGTCGGCATCTGGTAGTAAGTATGCTGAAATTCAAGACGACGAAACACTCTCCTCAGGAGAAAAAGCACTGTACTCGTTAGCACTAGGTGTAGCTGAAGGTGCGGCTGAATATATGTTTAAGACAGATGTCTCACAATTAAGACGTGTGTTTGGAAACAAGCAGACACTTGATGAGTTTAGAGATATCCTAACCAAAGAATTAAAAAAGGAGACGCTACTCAAGTCAACGCTTGAAGAAGGTGGTGAAGAATTCATAGTTGGTGTTACCGACCTGTTGATTGAGAGTGCATTAAAAGGAGACGTTGATAACTGGGACAGAGAAGCTGTTCTAGAATTAGCTGATCAAACTCTTATTGGGTCTACTATGGGTGGTAGTATCCACGCACTAACCAGAGGTGTAAACTCAATAGGCTCTACTAAAAATGAGCGTGACATAGCAGACGCTAAGAAAGATATAAGCGACCTAGTTAAGAAAAGAGAGAATGCTACTCCTGAAGAGGCCAAGGTTATAGACGAGCTTATTCAAGAACGTGTTGGCGACCTGATAACTAAACAGGGAGACGATATTGAGTTTTACAAAAAGTTTTCTGAGCAAGATAGACAAGAGCTAATCGGTATAAATAAAGAGATCCGTGAGGCTGCTAAGAAGTACAATAGCGCAGAGGGGGAAACACTTAAGTCCAAGTATAAGAAACAGGTTGATGACCTTAGAGCTCGCAAGCAAGAGCTTGAGAATAAATACTCAGAAGAAAAGGTACGCTACATCAAGGACGGTAAGGAGTTCTCTAAGGGAGAGTTTGTTGAGATGATCAACAAGGCTACACCTGAAGAGATTGCTACTGGTCAGTGGGGCGTAGAGAATGATACTGAGGTAGAGCAATTGTTGTTAAGTAAACTACCACAAGATGATAGTAAAAAAGAAGAGCGGGTACCAAGTACTGAGCAAAAAGAAGAAGCCCCTAAGCAAGCCGAGCCTATCCAAGAAGGAGGCGTTGAAGCGCCTCCGACAGGTGGAGTGGTTCAAGAAGCAAAACAGCTAACACTATCTGACGGGACAGCTGTTCAAGAGGGTATACAGGTTGTAGCTAAGAACCCTGTTGACGGGTCTGACATCCAAGGAACTATTATCCTTGAAGGGGATCCAGACAACCCTAGAGTATCTGTAGAAACAGAAACAGACATCGTTGAATTAGGTACCTCTGAGGATATCAACCCTGCAGATATAAAGCCATTTACTGCAGCTGTTGCCGAAGCAGAGACACTAACAGCTAACGAAGACGGCACTCTTACTTATAACAAAGAAGGCAACCCTACTATTGCTAAAGGAACTAATCTTACAATAGATACAGATAAAGGTTTAGCAGCTGTTTCAGTTTTTTCTGAAGGTAAGTTTGTACCTTTAACGGAAGATGCTGACAGAGAGAAAGGTCTTAGAGTTCAGATGGTTAACCAAGATGGTGAGACTGTACAGCTCTACGGACAAGATGCATTAGACGCTACATATAACATTATGCTAGCGATGAACGAAGCTGAGACACAACAGCTAAATAAATTACTAGACAATGAAGAAACAATCAATGCAATCGCAGAAGCAGAAGAGTCCGCTAGAAAGGATTCTAAGCCTTCCGAAGAAGCAAAGAGACCAGCTGTTAAAGAAGCTCGCGCTGAAGAAGACGCTTTAGATCTAGATATCATCCTTCTTGATGAGCAGGGTGGTGAGAAAGAACTTACATCTACCGGAGGTACGGACCCTAGGAATATACAGACAGGTAAAATGACTGTTGTGTATGGTGAGGACGGTCTTACATTTAAGACAGACAGCGACACAGGCAGAATGAAAAGAAAGGGCGGAGAAATGTTCATCCCTTATTCTCGTATTGAGACAATGCCTAACATAAACAAGTATGAAAAAGGCACTAAGGAATATGCATACTACGTTGCGGGTATGGAATCTATTGCTGATCCGTATGAAGGAGACCCTGTAGAATTATTAAAGAGTAGGTTGATAAAGCCTGAAGACTTAGGTAAGAAAGGTACTAGAACTGAGAATAGATTCTCAGAGGAGGATGGCAAGCGTATAGCTTCTATGATTAGTAACTTTAACAAGCTGTCTAAAAAGTTTGGAAAAACCCCTACTGAAATCGTATTTGGTAATTCGCTAGACATAAAACAATATTACAGATACTTAACGGGAGAAGAAAAAAGGTCTAGTACTAAAGGTACTTATTCAATTTTGTTTGATACGATCTTTATAAACACATCAAGCGCTGATATCTCTACAGTTGCACACGAGCTTACACACGCTTATATCCAAGCTGTAAAACTGGACCAAAAGAAAATTGTAGAGTTTACAAACATACTTGAGTCTGAGCTAGCTAAAGGTACATCTAACGAGGTGAAACTAAGCAAGGAGCTAGGTAGGTTTAGAGACGAGTACGTTAATCGTAAAACCTATGGAGAAAAGACTAAAGATGATCCGATTGTAGCAGAAGAGTTTTTAGCTGAGTATGTAGGTAGGGTATTTAAGTTCTCTGAGGATTTGTCTCCTTCTAATCAGGTATCCTTTGTAGAAAAGTTACGCAAAGCTGTTATAAAGTTCTTAGCTAAGTTAGGTGTTGTAGATAAAAATCTAGTAGCTAAGATTAAAACTAGAGAAGAAGCGCTAAACTTCATCAATGGTTTTGTTAATGTATTACAAGGGCGTGTTGACCCAACAGCTGACACAGGTGTTGAAGTTGAAGAGCAAGGTGAATCAGGAGAGGTAGGTACAATCAGTGTACCTAAGCAACAGATAGAGGTCATCGACGCTCCTAAGGCGTCGGAAGACCCGAGAGATTTTGTTAGAAAGTTTGTTACAGATGTAAACATTAAAGAGCTGTCTGACAGGAAGTTCGTTACAAATATGTACGACTACACCAATGCAGGCTTAACAGCTTTGGGCAACGGATTATCTATAAACTTATTAGGAGGTAGAAATTACGTGCCATTAATGATGAGTCTTAACGGAAAGGAACTAGGCGAGGTCTCTAACCTCGCTGCGTTCAATACCAAGGCTCAAGCTGAAGGGTTTATCAGAAACGCTAAAGAAGGTAAATCAGATTTGTTTGCACCGCACTCAGGTACACTTACAGATTCTTGGCAGTTCCAACACCATATCTTTGAAGAGCTAGTAAACCTAGTGCTTGATAATAAGATTATGAGTAAGGCTAGGTTAATGGAAACATTTAACGAGGCTATCAAATCTAAAGAGGGCGCTAAAGCATTTCAAGCATTTAACGAAAAGAATAAGTCTAGGCTCAAGAATCTAAACTCATTTAAGAAGGACCCTATGAAATTAGTGGAGCTTCTTAACGCAGAGAATAACTATTCGCCTAACCTACGTAAGGCATTAAACCAAAAGCTTGCAGCGAGTAAAGACTTCCAGCAGGCTATAGGCATAAAGAACCTAAATCAGTTCTACAACCTTATTGCTGATCCTTTAAACGAGGGTGTATCAGGTGGTGAGATTATGACATTTGTAGAGTTTGACCCTAAGACCTTTGAGGTTGTTAAGCCTAAGCCTACCGATGCTGACTTCCACCCATCTTTTGCTTGGGCAGTTAAGGCTAAGATTAAAAGAATCTTACAACCAAACAAATACTACAAGTCTTACGATCTAACCAAGGAGTACACTAAGTACAATGTATCCGGTCCAGAAACCTCTACTAAAGAAGACCCTAAGTTTGCTGTATCTAATGTAATGTCTTCTGCTGGTGCTATCCCTAAGGTAGCTAAAGTAGATGTAGCTAGAGAACAGATTGACTTTACTGGTTCAGAAACACTTAATGAATTCAGCTTTACTACAACAGCGTACAAAGACGGCAAGTATAGAAAAGTTACTAGTACTGAAAAGTCAGACAAACCTGTAGCTATTAAATTTCCTGACGGGGTGGTAGCTGTTGTGCGTAGCCGTAAAGATGAGCTAGCCGAGGCTAAACAGTTTCTTAAGGATGTGCGCAAAGGCATATATCCTTATGCGGATGTAAATTTCGCTGAAAATAAAGTAAATATCCTTGAAGGAATTTCTGAAGGCACAGATTTTCACGTAGATCTTTTTAATAAAAACGGAAACATCATAGGTGGTATCAAGCTAGCTAATGATCACTATAATTATTATGGACCAGAGATAGGTAAGCAGTTAGGAGAAGACTACAAGAACGGTCTTATATACTCGCCTGATAACAGAATAACTACAGATGCAGTTTATATTGATAGGGAATTTCAAGGAAAGGGATACGGAGCTAGATTGTATCACTCAGCATTAAGGTTGCTTCGTGTAAACAAACCCGGAGCTAGATTAGTATCTAATAAAGATACTAACATAAGCAAAAAAGCTAAAAACTTCTGGAGGGGTCACTTAAATCAAGGACTTGCTAAAGTTGTTTTAAACACAGCTACACCTAAAGAAATAGAAGAGATCGGCGGTCCTGAAATTCTAAGACAGCTCAAGGAAATTGGTGCGGAGTATACTGGAGATATCTATGAATTGTTAGACCCAACAGAAGCTGTTAAGCCTGAGAGAAAGTATGATATCCCAAGCAGACCTCAAGAAAGACAACAGATAGACTGGCAGTTTAGTGAATTTGGTAGAGACAAGGTAAACAGTACTATCATTACCCGAGGTCAATTCTTGCAGCAAGCTGCACAAGATCTACTTGAAGGTAAGATTACCAATGAAGAATACAAAGAGACAGCTAAGATTGTATCTGAAATAGACCCTATCGCTAAGTTCTTCTTGCCTGCATCTAATGATGATATGAAGAATGCGTTGGGTAAAGCTAAGTCTAAGAAACTAAATGTACAGCTAGAAGATGGTGAGTATGTAGGTCTGCGATTAGACATCCCAGCTTATGTAAACAGTAACATATGGGTAGTAACAGCTCACAAAGGCACCGGTGCTCCACTTACTTATGGTAGTGTCGCTTGGGCCACTGATGTAAAGTTTGGAACGAACCCTAAAGTTGCAGCATTTATTTCTGCTGGTAAGAACTACGACCTCGTAGGAAGATACAGAATCGATGAGGTAGAGGTAGACGGCAAAACTGTATATAAATTCTTTGACACTAAGACAGGAAAGTACTACGCTGAGAAAGGTGTTGACTTAACAAAGAACAGCTACAATGAAGCAGGTAGATATCGTGCTGATAGATTAGAGAAGCAAGATAAGTCTACCATTGGTAAGATGCTTGGTAAGTGGAAAAACTTTGAAGGTAAGACCAAAGAAGAAAAGGATGCATCAGCTATTAAGAAGGTTGAGGAGATCGTAAAGATTGAAAGCAGCTATCCGGGTGCAGCTCGTAAGGGTTCACCTTGGAGACAGATTGGTATGAACCCATTCCGTCACAGCTACTTCTACGATAGACGCAACGGCAAGCCTGTAGTGGGTGCTGCTGAGGTAGTGCAGGTAGGTGGTCTAGTGTACGCTAAGGATGTAGAGTATGCTGACTGGTCTGACGATCAGTTCACTGTGAACGGTTACTACGATGCTGATGGACAGCCAGTTAGATTCCAGTTAGACAGTGATGAACTAACAAAAATAAAGGACAAAGCATATGCAGAGATAGAAAAAGGAAAGCTATCACCTCCTCTATATAAGAAGACTTGGTATCAATCAGCATACAATTATTTATTTAGAACAGAATTAGAATCAAAAATTTTAAAACTCCAAGAGAAGAAAGGCTCTCGTATAGAAGAATCTAAGAAACAAGGTAGAGAAATTGCAGCAAGAATAAAGAAGTATGCGAAGACTCCTGAGGCCCTTAAATTAGCAAATGAATACCTAGTATCAGAAAATAAAAAGGATGCAAAGGAAGCTATCCTAAAGCTTCCTAAAGGGCAACAGCTGTTGAATAACTTGCGTAGTGCTCGCGCATTCATTGATAACATATCTAACGAGCTTGTTAATGATCCTGCATTTGATGGATTGGATGATGAGTTGCGTCTAGCTATTCAAGACAACCTAAGTACTTATCTAAGAACACAGTACAGATTCTTTACAGATAAAAAGTACAACATTGATAAGCGTAGAAAGCCAGCTATTGATGCACAAGCTAATCAGTTATTGGCTCAGGAAATAGGTTTGTTATCTGCTATGGGTTTAAGTCCGTTAGACATCTCAACAGAGATAGCCAAGAGACAAGACGATATAAGAAATGAGGCAGAGCAGATGATTGACGGATACATCTCTGACTTAAAATATGTTAAGTACCAGCCGAGTAAAGGCGGCGCAGGCATTAAGATGCCTAGTGCCGCATTCAAAAGAAAGAAGGAGCTACCTGAGTATATAGAACAGCTGTTAGGTAAAGAGAAAGACCCTATCAAAAAGTTCTCTCAGACTTCAGAAGCCTTGGCTAACATATTGTATAAAGGTAGAATGATAGACGGGATCATAGACATAGTCGGAGAAAACTCTGATTACATCTTAGACGTAGAGCCTAGAAGCCCTAAAGACAAACAGTATACTAAGGTTAACGATCCTTACTCTAAGCTTAACGGCAAGTGGGTACATAATGAGGTTATGGATATGGTTAATCAGAAATCACTATACTCTTCAGAAAGATGGCAATGGTATTACAGTTTGGTTAGGCTATCTAGAAAATCAAAAGTAATTTGGAACTTCCCTTCTTCCTACAGGAAAAACTTAACGGGTGGTTGGTTCTTTGTACTGACTAACGGTATTATAAACCCTAAATTCCCTGTAGATTTTGCACGTAGAACTAAGCGTATGTTTAATGTTCGCGGTGAAAAGTTTCAGGTAGACGAAGAGACAATAAGACTAGCAAGTATACTCGCAGATAAAGGTGTGTCCGGAGCAAGTATTGATGCTAACTTAATAGGGTTCTCTCAAGCTACATATCAATTTGGTTTAGATGGTGATGAAGGTGCGTATGTAGAGAGATTGAAAAAAGTATTCAATATAACCTCAGATAGTTTATCAGCTGTTGATAGTTGGTTACAGGAGAAATACTCTTCAATTGACGACTATACCAAGCTGATTATATTCCGTAGTGAGATTCAGACCTACGCCAAGAAGCTATACGGTAAGGAGTACAGCGAGCTTAATGAAGCTCAGCAAGATAATGTACACGAAGAGGCGGCGGAGCGTGTAAAACAAAGCACGCCGACGTTCTCTAGGCTACCGAAGTGGTTTAATAAGATAGCTGCTGTACCTGTTGTCGCTCCATTTATATCATTTACTATGGAGTCTATACGTAGTTACAGTATGAATGTAGCCAACGGAGCTTTAGATATTAAAAAATCTCAAGACAGCGGTTTAAACGATGTGCAGAAGAAAGCATACTTACAGGCGGGTCTACGCAGACTTTCAGGTGCCGGTGCTGCATTAGCACTTAGATATGCGATAGTTAAGCTGATGACTCAGTGGTTCTTGGACGACGAGGACGAAGAACTTGCAGATGATGCGAGAGCACTCAGACCTGATTGGATGTCAGGACACTCTATAATACCTAGATCTATAGATAAAGACGGTAACGTAAAGGTATACAACTACTCTACTGAAGATCCATACAATGACATATCAAACATCCTTCAAGGTCCCGGTTCTTGGGGTGAGCTTGTTGGTGGTTTTGTTGGTCCAGATATAGCTGCAGATGTTATTATGAATATCGTTAAAAACAAGGATATTTATGGGGGATCTATAGCTGATTACTCTGACTCTAAGATAAATCAGACACTTGATTTATTAATGTATGGAGTAGACAAAATAGCTATACCTCCAACTTTATCATCTAGCTTTAGAGAAGCTTGGTTAAATTCTGACCTACCAGCAAGTGAAAAGTCTATAGAGTTCTTTAAAACTCTTGGAGAGCGTTCTATCATTCGTGACTACAAGTACAATATTATAAGTACATTCTACCAAGATATAAGTAAGATATCAGAAACACGTAAGACATACGAGGACTATAAAAACCCTACAAAGCGCTTGAGACAGTTAGACGATATAAGAAAGCAATACGACGCTATTGTAGCGATAGCTGTTGCTAAAGACAACTACGATCTCATACGCAAGGCTGAAAGAGCTCTGAATAATTTAGATGAAGTTGACCGCGAATACGTTTACGAAGAAAATAGATAACCTAAAATAATCAATTATGAAGAAGTTCGTTGAGATCTTTAAGAACGACAACAGCTACAACGAGAAAACTGTGATAGGTTTTCTCTCCTTTGCAGTTATGGTAGCTGTTATGCTAGCTGATGTAATCACGGGAGCGTTTGGTGCTCACCTACCTATTAACGAGTTTACTTATAACAGCTTTGTTATAGTAACCTTAGGTAGCTTTGGTATCGCGGGGTTAGAGAAGTTTGCTAAGAAGGCTGAGTAATGGAGCTAGAAGTACTAAGATTTAGTAGTCAGGAGGACTCCACTAACGGAGTCCTCTTTGACGTTACAGGAGGAATTAGAAAGTTCTTGTGCTACACCCTTGAGGATGAGCATAGAGAAGATAAG
>Ga0208898_1001034_pt1 | contig 19221 bp, 17 predicted proteins | sample VirMetDEL_Mar_4_FD_184513 | JGI IMG/M metagenome (GOLD analysis project Ga0208898, IMG submission 184513) | Aqueous microbial communities from the Delaware River and Bay under freshwater to marine salinity gradient to study organic matter... | ecosystem: Environmental > Aquatic > Marine >...
TTCTATGCTTGGCTAGTCGAGCAGAATCACGACGCTGAGGTGTCGGCGCTGAACATTGTGGCGGTCCTGCGTGATTGGCAACGCAACAAGGCCGGCGAAGCTCATTACCCGAAAGCGCCTATCGTGATCGTGGATATCCCGCTTTGGAGTAAACAAGACAGGGATAGCTATGTCCGTGAACGGGTCCGTTTGCACGACGAAGCGGAATTCCTGCGCCTGACCGGCGAGCCATTACCCCTGTGCTCTGATGAGGAGCGGTGGAAAAAGGCTGACCAGTTTGCCGTCAAAAAGGATGGCAACAAGCGAGCGCTGAGGGTATTTGACTCAATGGATGAGGCGCGTGAATACGCAGAGGGGAAAGATGATTTGATTGTCGAGACCAGAGAGGGCCGGTACACCAGATGCGAGGATAACTGGTGCCGTGTTGCTGAGTGGTGCGACCAATGGAGGGAAATATGAGTGAGTCAGATGCGAAAGAATTAACCAGAGAGTCGGGCGAGCAGGAGGTGCTCAGGCATTTGGATGACGTGTTCTCATGCTTGCGCATGACAGTGCAGGGCATGTTGCGAGATGCCCCCAGAAACCCCGCTTGCGATGTACAAGAGCATTTGTTTGATGATTGCGTTGAGGAGATTCTCAACATTCGGGCGGTCTCAGCGGGTCGAAGGAAGCCGATACAGTGATAGCGCAAGACCCTGATTTCTACCTCAAGGTTGTTGGCATGATGCAACAATCAAAAAACAAGTTACAGATAACCATTCACGGGACCGTGTTGGCGTTCTATCTCAACGAAAAGCATGTTGGGAATATCACCGCCGCCGAGTTCTACAAAATGACACCCAAGGAAGTATGGCAAACACTAGGAGTAAGCAATGAGCACAAAAAAAACTACCTCCTCTGAACCGACATACCAGTCGGTATGGGAGACCCTTTCCAAAGTCGATTGCAACGAGCACAAAAAGAACAAGAACGGTCTGAGTTACCTGTCTTGGGCTTGGGCTTGGGGCATCCTGATGGAGCATTATCCTGACGCAACCTATGAGTTTTTCAACGAGCAACGTGACGCGCAGGGCTTCTGCGAGGTCTGGTGCAGGGTCAAGATCGGCGATCTGGAGCGCACGATGTGGTTGCCGGTAATGAATTACAAGAATGAGGCGGTCCAGAATCCTGACATGCGGAAGGTGTCGGACACCCGCATGCGGTGCCTGACCAAGTGTATTGGCATGTTCGGTCTGGGCCACTACATCTATGCTGGCGAAGACTTGCCGCCAGATGATGAGCCGCCCTCAGAGCCGAAACCAGAGAAGAAGCCAGCCAAGGCGAAAGAGCCGGTGCAGAAGGTGACGCCGATCAAGCAGGAGGTTGCCGAGCAGGCACAGCCTGTCGAGAACCACATCGGGTCCAAGGAAGAAGCTGACAACGTGCTGGCGTTCATGATGAGTACTGCTGACACGTTCGCAACAGGAACCGAGCAAGACCTGATTGACTTCTGGAAGCAGAATAAACAGGTGATTGATCTGCTGGATCAAAACTACAACGAGCACTATGAGCAGTTGAAGGGTCACTTCACTGCCCTGCGACAAACACTCAAGACCCAAAAGGAGGGAACCAATGAGTAAGTACCACAAAAGCGAAGGCGGTCTTTGGCCAAATGCGGAAAAGAAAGCCGCCAATCACCCCGACAAGACGGGCAGGGTTGAGCTGACTCGCGAGCAGTTGAAGGGACTGATTGCTATGGCGAAGAAAGGCGAGACCCCGAAAATCAAGCTGGCCGCATGGGACCGCAAGGCGCAAGACACCGGTCAGCCATACCAGTATGTGACTGGTGAAGTATTCTGGGATGGAGAGGAGACTGCGCCTGCCCCGCCGCCGCCTCCTCCCGTACCACAACCCCAGCCCATCCTGATGTCAGAGGATGATATTCCATTTTGATTAGATCAAAGAAAATGCTCGACGGGGCCAAGGGCCAGTCATGTGTTAACTGCGGTGCCGCTGATGGCACCGTGGTTGCCGCCCACTACACCGGAATGAGATCGCATCGTTTCGGTAAGGGCACTGGTCACAAGCCCCACGACCTCTGCATCGCCGATCTGTGCCACAAATGTCATCACGCATTTGATGTGGCGTTTGATGGATCGACGTTTGAAAAGAAGGTTGATCTGAGCGAGCAATTCTTATTCCTAATAATTCAGACGTTACTGCGGCGTGTTGCGCAGGACATCATCACAATCAAGGGGCATACCAATGAGTGAACAGAATCCGTTCATTTTGTACGAGGCCAAGCCGACTCGCCAACGGGCGATCAAGGCAATGTGCGCGGCCTGTATGGGGTGTACAAAGGAAGAGTTAGAGCAGGGGTTTAGGCAGGACATCAGGGACTGTACTTCAGTCAAGTGTCCGCTTCACCGATTTCGTCCGTACCAAACTAAGGAGCAAAAGAATGCAGTTGCACATTCCGCGAACTAAGTCCATCCAGTTGATGAACGTGTTCCAGTATCTGTCCTCAATCTTTCCCGACTCCGTCAAGGAGCTGATCGATACCAACAAGCAGGCGCCATACGGGGTCACGATTGAGATCAAGCCCCTGCGTAGCGAGCGGACCAGACCGCAGGAGAATTACTACCGCAAGTACTGCGCTGAATTTGCTCGGTTCTGCGGGATGACGCCTGATGAGATGCATGAGGAACTGCTCTGCCAGTGCTACGGCTCGACAGAGCATGCGACCAAATTTGGCATTCGGCGACGACCGACCAAGCGTAGCAGTGAAACCTCTAGGGGTGACTATTCAGATCTAATAGAGACGCTGTGCCGCATTGCCGCAGAGATTGGTTACTACGTCCCGCCGGCAGAAGAGGGAAGGGTGTGACTAGAATTAAAGTGGAACTGGAGGGAGACATGGCAGAGCAAGCTGTGACCGCTGTACTGGAGAGGCTGGAGGAGCTGGACAAGGCCATCAAGAGGATAACCGACATATCCAATATGAACGCGGACACTCTGGATATCATTGAGGCGTCGATTGAGGATTTGAAGAAGGCCCAGAACAAGCTGGCAGAGTTGGGCGGCATATAAATGCTCGTTCGCCTCAGCAGGCAGGATGTTCATGCCTCAGAGCTGATGGGCGCCGATACGGTGAAGCTATGCGAGATGCAGGGCTTCCCACCCAGACTTGAAAACGAACGCCAGTCGCGGGTTGATGCAAACATATACGGATTCAAAGCTGAGTTTGCCGTTGCGAGGGTGCTTGGTACTGACTTGCCAACAGTTAATGTCCTGACTGACGGCGGTGTTGACCTCTGGTTTGATGACGTTTCAATTGACGTGAAATTCACAAACAGGGATGGTGGTCCGCTTATCTTTGACAACATGGAGAAGTTTAAAGCGGATTGCGCGGTGCTGGTGAGCAAGACGGATGATCCAAGCTCAATGCGCATCTGGGGGGCGATAGGAAAAAAGCTGTTTCATGCTCACGCGAAAACGCATGACTTCGGGTACGGGGAGCGTTTGGTGATGGAAGCCCATGAGCTGAAGCCGATAGAGTGGCTATGGCGCCACCTAATTGAGAGGAGGTATTCGCAATGAGACACTGCTACGTCTGCAACAAGTCGGGCGTTCCTATTTCGGATGCGCTGTGCGATGAGTGCAAAAAAAAGATCAGGATGGAAGGGGTGCCAGAGTATCTCTGGGCGCTGTTGATTGTGATATTTATGTCTGTTGTCGTGGTTTATTGGCCAGAGGTTAGTGGATAACTTCGTCTCCCATCTCTGCCATCCCGATCTCATAAAGACACGCCATGTGAACCGCTGACGCCATCATTCCTACGTCGAGGGCGTTGGCGCCTCCGCTACATTCAAAGGCAATACTGCCGTCCTTCATGCGGTACATGATTACCGCGCTGTATAAATCAGACGCAAGGTTGTCTTCGTTCTCACTCAATCTTTCGGCGAATGCCTCAGCCATCTCCTGCGCTGATTCCCATGCCATCGGGCGCTTGAACTCAAGAATCTTTGTCATACCTCGGCCTCACAGTGACTCGGTGTACTTCTCCGTCTGACTTGTCATATGTAATTACCTTTGCGCCACGCTGACTGACATAGCCGTGGGAACTGCTGTAGTGGTCACGCGCTGAGAGCGTCGGATGTTGCTCAATCGTGGCCCCTGCGTCATCCAGAATTCGCTCATGGTGCAGGTGACCGCAATGTATGTAGCAGTGCTTCGCTTTACCCCACATCTCGCGGAACCGAGGCTCTGCCGCAAACAGCTTTTGCAGGTTAGCCATCCGCATTTTGTGGCCGTGGTGAAAGCCAAGCATGGTCTGGCCGTGGAGGTAGGCGTAGTAGGGGAACTCGTTATCGATCACCTCGACCCGTGGCTCATCACGGAACCGGTGTTTCATGTATTTCCGCATCCACACGCTGGAAGATAGGTCGTGGTTGCCTTCGGCCTGCACAATCACCACCTTGCCGAACTTGCCGAGCATCATCTTGACCGCTTCGTCCATGATGGCGATGGTCATCTCGACAAGTTTACTGTAACGGTCGTCAGTGCCGATCAAAACATGTTGAGACGTGGGCGTGACCGGTATTAAGCCATCCCAATGGAAGAAGTCGCCGAGCTGGTTGAGTATCCCGGTCCCGGATTTAGGGCTTCCCTGTAACATGTTATGAATAGCGTTAAGAAATACATCACGCGCAATTTTGACATCCCAGTCCTCGCCGTCACTGGCACGCCAAGCACGCATGCCGAGGTGAAAATCCGTGATAGTAAGGAGGGAGGCTAGCTCTTCGTCTGCCTGCTTGGGGGGTTTGACCGGCTTGAAAGCGGGAAGTGCCTTTGCCGAGCCCTCTATGGCGTGGAGGATGGACTCGACTCGTTGCCTTTCGTCGGTCGCAGACTTGACCCACTGCCCGACAGGCTTGCCGTCTTCGTTGTAGTAGGTGGATACGCCCTTGACCTTGTAGCCCTCTGGCACAACATGCGTCATGTCGTGCTCTGGGCTGTATCCCCGCCTCGCGGCATTGGCCTTGATGCGCACAACCGCCTTGTAGACGTTGCGCTCGGATATGCCTAGCCGCTTTGCCGCCTCTCGCCTTGTCACGCCGCTGTCCAGCAACGCCGCGACTTCAGCCTGAGACTCGCTCTCGGCAAATTTCCCTAACTGCATTCATTGCCCCCAGTTAGAATGTTGTTTCGATGAACGGAAGGTCTGCCGCCTCCTTCAGGCGTGTGACCACCTTCAGATACTCATTCAACTGCGCGTCAAGGTCATCAATCATTTCCCGCTTGAGATCGGGGTCCAAACTGGAATTGATCACCTTGCGCTTCTGATCTCTGACTGCGTCCAGTTTTCTTTTGACGGAATATACAGGGTCTTTCAGATCATACAAGTGGCGTCTGGAGGCCAGATAAGCCTCTAAATCCTCTGCTCGCCCATCCTTCTTCAGCCTGTTGACCGTATTAACCACGGTGGTTATCTCGTCATAGAGCTGATATGCATCCTCCCTCAGACCAGACCCCTCCTTTTGGCCAAAGAACCTGCGCCACAGCGGGAACTCAAACACATTCTTGGATGGAGGCAGTGGCGCGTCTTCGCCCTGCACGAACTCCGACTTCATCCCGCGATCAATTAAATTCAGCACATACCCACCAATCGTTCCGGTGTATCCGAACATGACGTGGTCTACTTTCATGGGGCTGATGTTGAGCGCCTGCCCAATGTACTTACCCATCTCCGTGGTGCCGGCAGAATCCTGTAACCCGCCCGTAATCTTCTGATCGATGTAGTACGGAACGATGGCCCTTCCTGTGAAGAAGTTATGGTTAAGGCTCGCCTCTACAATCGGCGCCACAGCCTGAGCGCCTAGCGGGTTGATCTCCAGTGTCGAAACGATGCCCCGCGTGATGGTCTCCCTGACCTCTGGGGCAGTCTTTTCGCCAATCGTTGCGGCCATAATGGTTTCGGGAACTGTCTTAAACAGCAGACCCACTTCAAACGGGATCGGGATCTTGACGGGTACGCCGGCAGATGTCGGGAGCAACCAGTTGTTATCCCTGACTTCGTCTGACTGCTCCTTATACTGATCATCGTCACTGACCAGCATGTAATAGATGCCGCTAATACCAGACAGCAACAAGGCTCTGGTTGCGAACTTCTGTAGCGTCTTGCCGCGAGGATTCCTTACTGCTGAATAGTTGCCGCTAGCCGCACGCGCAAATACATCCAAACCTTGGAACCTAGCGTTAAGGAACGGTATCGCCGCAGTGATGACGCGAGCCAGCGGGTGTGCGCCACGTCTGGAGAAGTTGATGATCTCCATCGCTTGGAATGCGGCCTCAGCCTCATTGCCCGTTCTGGCAAGCACGTCATTGTATACGGCGTTTCTGGTGGCGGCGTCTGACGCAGTGGTTGCTTCGCCAGCCCAGCGCCACAGCGTAGTGAACATCCCCAAGGGACCGCCGCGCTTTCCGTCAGGGCCGATGCCTCTTCGGTTTGACTCGTCGGCGAAAAACTTCACTACATCGTCTGGATCTCTGGAGTAGTCGTAGCCCCCCACAACACCCACGCGCTCAAGGCGCTCCATGCCATCGCCTAAACCTCGGAGGCTGTCTATAACCGGTATGAAGTTAGACCCTGACGTGACGAAAGTGGAGAATGTGTCTCGCATCAGGTTGGCAAGCATAAATCCGGGGTCTCGCGTGATCGTCTCTCGCAATACCATGCTCGGAAAGCCAAGCGTTTTGGTTAAGATGTCAGTGACAACACCACCGCCCAGTGTTTCCATTGAGCTGTAGATCAGGTTGTCATCTATTTCAAACTGGACGGGGTTGCCGTTCACCTTGAACTTCACCCCATTCGGGACACTTTGCTTCAGCCCGACCTGTCTCGCAAGGCCAAGCGCCTGCATATCCCTAGCGATTCTCTGCTGTGCCACATTGCGCATGCCCATTTCGATGGCGGCGCTCAGGTTTAAGGATATAGATTCAATCAGGCCGATATCGACCGCCTTTTCGCTACCTTTGTACTCCTTGAAGCTGGAGAGGTGAGTCAGGTCGCCGAACACCCCCGTCGCCACTTTCGGCACATTCTTGTCGCCCTGCGCTTGGCGGTAAAACGGGACATAAGCCGACTTCTGCCACTGGTCTGCGGTCTCGTCGTTTAGAATGCCGGTTGCTTTTAAAAAGTCGATGGTTTTGTTGTTGTACGCCTGCCATACGTCGTGCCATTCAGTGACGGGGTTGTATCCATTGACATCCGTCAAGGCGTCAACTGCGGCAAGTATTTCTGCGCGAGTCTTTTCGTCTACCGGCGTTTCCTTGCCGACCATCGTCTTGACCTTGCCCGCCACCTTCTTCTTGTATTCAACTGTTTTAAGGTAGTCAGCGCGTTTGACGATTGCGTATGCTTGCGCCAGCTTACGCAGATCGCCCACCTCCTTGTTGTAGATGAGCGACATTACGTCAATCAGGCCGTTGTATTTCTTGTCGCCGTAATAGAAATCCACAACCTTTGTCAGGCCGTTTTCATAAACGGGGACGCCTTGCTTGATTGCGGAGGCCAGAATACCCCTAGACCGGTCGGCGAATAGCGCGGCGGCTATGGCGCTGGAGTCTGCCTCCAGCTCCCTCAGCATGGGCACTTTCTGGTAGTACTTTTCCAGACCGGCGTATCGGTTCAGTGCCAACTGCTTAAAGGTTGTCAGCATGGTGCCAATCGGGCCAGAACCCGTGACCTGCATATACACCTTGCCATTCGCTTGTTCTTGCTCTGGACCTGTTGTTAACTTGTCAATAGCAGACTGAGCCGCCGGGGAGTATTCCGGCTGGTCGTATAACTGCTCATCAGGAACAAGTGCCGCCTCTGGGTTGCGGCCAATATACTGCGCCTCTGGGGATGCCTTGACGCTAAAGCGCGGCGGTCCCTGAGTCTGGTTGATTGCGTCGAGATTCTGCTGAACCGCCTTCTCGACCTTGACTGGGTCGATCTGGCGAGCTGAACGATCTTCTAGCTGTTCTGTTTCCGAAAGAGCGCTATCAAGCCGTCCAGCCCCGCGTCTATCTCGGCCTCCGACATCTGCATCGCGTCGAACTCCATCTGGTCCTCGCTCTGCGCGGCGCCGAACCCGATCCTTGGCTCGCTTGATTCTGCCTCGGTCAACTCCGAGCTTGGTAAGGTACTGCTCTGTTGAGGTTGCATAGTCTTGTCTAACATGTCGTAGATTAACCCCGAGTGATTTGTATAAATCCTGCTCAGGATACCATATCAGGGCTTGGAATGCCGCCGGTTCAATCGAGACGCCTGTGGCGTCCTCAAACTTTTGTATCGCCCTGTATGTGATATCTCTGAGCTGGTTCCTGTGGGTGCCATTCATCGGCACATCATTTGTGCCGTCTAACAGCTTGATCAGGTTTTCAGCCGCAAGCGTTTTCTCGCTCTTCTCCCGCTTGCCTGACTTGAACTCAGCCGCATACTTTCTGTAATCGCTTTCGTGCTGACTCTTCGCCTCTCTGGCTTGGCGCTCAATGGCGTCCTTGACTACACGTTTCTTTCCAACGGCGGTTGCAAATCGCTTGTAAGCATTGTCGAGCTTGGTCTTTGATGTACCCGTCAGCGTTCCCGCAAGGCGACCCATCGTGCGCATAAACCACATGTCCATCGTGACAGGACTGAAGTCGCCGCGCAGATTGGTGTAGAAGCCGTTGCCGATCTTCGGCCCAAAGATAGCCGACCCATATACGGTGTTTGCGGCCAGCTCTCCGGTGTCCGCTTGCTTGCCCAAAAGCGCTTTGCTCGCCTTGTTGAGGTCTTTGACCAAGAACTCCGTGCGCAGGAACTGCTCGATCTCAACGGGGGTCATCTTAGCCAGTAGCTTGTTCGCCTTCTTGAAGTTGGCCTCCATCGACTTTTTCTTGTCGCCCTTACCCTCTTCCTTGAACTTGCCGTTCTTTTTGTAGTAGTTGTACGCCTGCTCCGCGAGCGCAAGATTGTCTGGCACCGCTAGGTTCTGAGATGTTATGGCTAGCGACATCAGGAACGCCGCCCGAGAACCGGGGTCTGTCTTGATCTCCGGATGGACTTCGGCAAGCATCTCAATCGTCTTGTCGATAGTCTCGTTGTACCACTCTACGGCGCTCTCTTGGTTTTCGTATTCAAAGATCGCCTCACGCGCCAGATCGTCCGCGATAGCCTCGCGGTCTGCCTCTCTGTTGATATTGCGCGGCACGCCACCAAGGCGCTCCAGCGTTCGCCGCTGTAAGTATCCTGCAACTGCTTTCTTGCCTTTCAGCTTGGGCGGCTGTTCTGCTCCGGAAACGACTTCAATGATATCGACAGATGTGTCAAGAGGAACACGGTCGAGCAACTCTCCCTCCGCCAGCTCCTCTTCCGCTACTAATGTTGGTTGGTCGCCGACAGCCTGCGGCTTTCTCTGTGACGTGTCAGCAACAACAGCAGTCCCGGTTATAGCCCGCTCTGGGACGACTCCTGCCTGCCGCTCGGTCTGGTATAGCGTTCGTATCTCGCCGCGCTCTCTCGCTCCGACCTCTCCGGTCTCCAGACGCCGCAGGAAATCGCTGAAGTTTCTGGCTTCTACGCCTCGGGTAAAGCCGACCATCTGCTTGAAGAAATCCATGATGCGGCGCATCAGCGTCCTTGGCTTGCCGCCCAGCTTGACGGGATTGCCACGGTCATCGATCAGCTTGTTTTGGTAGCCGTACTTGATTAGCTCCGCAATGGCCTCTTCCATCTGCTGGACGGGGTTGAGGTTGCTGTATTGCCTTGCCGCATACTTAACAAAGGTCTCGCCGGCCTCATAGCCGCGAGCGTTAACGGGCTTGTATCGTCTGGCGACACGCTCAAGAAGCTCCAGCTCCTCCTGAGTGATCAGGTCTAATGCGCGTAGCGCGTGGATTGTTTCGTGGTTAAACGTGCCGAGTATGGCCGCTTCAAGCTCTGCGTCGGTTGCGTCGGGGCCAACCTCTTCCATGATGGTGTCAATGCTGACTTGCATGACCCTGCCGGCGGGGTTGTATGCGCCTCTACTCCTTTCGCTTCTAGGGTCTTCAACAAAGGTTATATTGCCCTCTGCGTCAACCCGAGCGAGTCTGACTCTATCAACCAGCTTTGCGGTTATGTCGCCAGCCAGCCCCATAGCCGTGAGTCGGTCTGAGATTGCCTTTGCCATTGCCTGACGACGCTGGTCTGGAGCCGGGAGCGCCAGTATCTCTGACTCTTCAACAGCAACAGATGGCGCCGGAGAGGCGATTTCTCTGGCTTTTTTGACCACCTTCTCATAGGCCGCTGGCTTGATTTCAACGCCACGGAACTCAAAGGCCGCTCTAGGGATGTCAGAACCCTGCTCGCGCAGATGATCCACAGCCAACTGTAGTTGCGCGGGGGAGTATGGCTTTACCTCAAAGAGAGGCACTTGGGTGGGTTTGTTGAAGCGAGGAGCCTGCCGTAGCTTGTAATAAAGCAACTGCCGCTCTTCTTTTGTGAGGTCATTGATGGACTGGTCGCGGCGTAGCTTTCTGCCCGTGTAGCGCTGGGCAATCTGCCGCATCTCTGGGGACATATACCCCATGTCGATGTTTTTAGCCGCAAGGAGCTGTTCAAACTTCTCCCTGCTAAGATCCTCTTCGCCAAACAGCTCAGAACTGCTAATGAAAGAACCGCCTTTGCGCTGGTTAACAAAGGCCGCGTAATTCATTGCGTCCCGCATGCTAGTGAACTTCACCCTGTTCGGGGCGCGTTTACCCGCACTGCGAGCCGCGTCTTTCTCTTGAGCGGTTGCCGGTCTGGAGTTTATGGTTCCCGTCGATACGCCGTCACGATCTATGCTGATCATTGGCACGCCATCTTTCTGCATGGCTCGCAACGTATCAACTTCAGATGCGCCCGACTCAAACTCAGCAAGGCGCCCGACGTTATCCCCAAGCGCCCTGCGCACTTCGGATATGGAGAACCTGTCCGTCTCCGGCAGGCCCTTCTTGATTCTGGCCGCATTCAACCTCTGCGAGGCGGTCATATCCTTGGGCTTGACGCCAGCCTCCATGGCCTGCTGGGCTGTCAGATCATCCGCAAATCCCTCTTCTGCGATTGTCCCGGCGGCATAATCTACTGCTGACTTGTTATATGTAGTCCTGTCCGCGCCAAGAACTTGACGGCCAAGCGTTAGCAGAGACCGTTTTTGATCGTCATCAAGACGCGCATCCATCTCGCTGATAGCAAGGAGATTATTCTGCTCCAGAGATTGCTCTAGCACCTGCTCGTTTAAGGCGCCTGCAAGCTGTATTGCCTCCCTCGGGTCGGCATACTCAGGCCCGTATTGCTTGCCTTGGCTGTCCACGACGATAGTGGACTCCGCCCCCACCTGCTCCAAAGCAAAACTTTCGTACATGGGAAAAGATGATCCCATCCTGCCTGATATGGCAATTGCTGTCGCCTTGTATGGGTTGCCGCCAGCAAGTCTCTGCTCGACGATAGGCGCACCATCTTTCCCTGTGGTCGTAAACGGCACGGTAGCAGGCTCGACATTAATTACATCGACCTCCTCCTCAACTGCCGGCGCTGACCGCGCCTCCCTGCGTGCTTGCTCGTCAGCGGCTTCTTTTTCTCTAAGCCGGCGCTCTTCCTCTAGGGCGGCTTGGTTTAGTGCTGACTTACGTCTTCCTGCCGCATAGTTAACAACAAGGTCTGCGGCGGCACCGACTGCGCCACCAACAGTCAGGTCATCCCATGCTGATTCGCCAATCGGGGTATTCGGGTCATACAGTCCGCGAGCCGTGAAGTCCTGCAAGAGACCGGCTGTAACCTCCTGCACACCCTCCACGCCACCTGTCTTCGCCGCGTTGATCAGTCTGGGCATGATTGACTTGGCGAGAGACTGACCGGCAACGTCCGCTGGCAGACCCCTGAACAATCGTTCAACGGGCGCTAGCTCGGTCAAGCCGATGGCGGCGCCAATAAAGATAGCCGCGTCCTCGGTCTCAGGGCTAATTTCTATGCCCTGCGCCCGCGCCTGAGCGATTCTCTGTGACTGGTCGCCAGCGCCGGCGCTATACGCGAGCGTGCCTGCACCGCCAAGCTCGGCGGCTTTCAGTCCTTTTCCGGTAAGTCCTGCGGCTTTGCCGATCAGGCCGGGGCCAAGGAAGGTAAAGAATGATCCAAGACCCTCGCCAAACTTGGTGCCGAATGAGTCCTGATATCGTTGGTCAACGCCCAAAGCGCTTTCATTGAGAGCCTCTCGGCCCTGACGAGCAAGATTCAGAAGATAATCTTCGTCCTCTTCGTCTATGGCATCTTCTAGCCCGACCAGATTCAGGCCGGCGTCGGCGAGCTGGAACAAGCCCTCGCCGGTAGATATAAGACTGTTAGCCACGCCACGGGGAATGCCTTTCAGCATTTCTCCGGTCGCGCCAAGAACGGTTGTCTCTGGGTCGAACTCGTTCCCGCGGATCATGCCGGCGAACGTCTCTGCGGCCTCAAAGTCTCCCGCTTTATGCGCGTCTACCAGCGCATTTTTAAGCTCTTCCCTTGTGGCCATGTTAGTTAGCTACATTGTATTGAGCGAGGATGTCTTCCCTACTGCGGCTTCCAGTCTGCGTCCCGCTGGGGGCGGCCAATCCCGACACATCAACGTCCATCAGAGGCCCGTATTTTTGCAGGAGTTCCATTGTCATGCTGTTAACTACATCTCGCATCGTCTTGCCTTCTGGGGCCAGATCAGGCATCGACTCCTTCACAAGTGCCGATACAAAGCTAAAAAGCTGGCCCATGTTGACTCTCTCGCCCTTCTCGATTTCAGCTCTAATTTTGCGATCTGCCTGATCAAGAGTGCTGGCAAACTGCTCCTCACTGACTTCCAGCTTGCGCTCCTGCAAGCTCATCTGGCGCTCAAAGCGATCTGCCTCGTCGCCTCTGCGGATGTCTTCGCGACCAGCTTGGTACTCAGCCAGACGGCGCTTCATATCCAGCGCCCTTGCGTCGGAGGTACCCTGCATGGCGGCAGTGCCTGCGGCGGACAGCCCCTTGGCCACATCACCAGATGCAACGCCAGCGCCAAGCTGAATCATTGCGTTGGCCAGAGCCTGTTGCTTGCTTTCTGCTATTAGGTCTGAGAAGTCAAGAGCAGGCATGTCCGGAGCGCTTTTGTCGTTTCTTGGCAACGCAGTAACCGCATCTGTCGCTCTTGTTGCGGGAGTCCTTTCGCCCTTGGTCGTTGCTGTGCCTGCCCCACCGTCAGTCGTCTCGCGATCAAAAACGCTTGTGCTGTTTCTGGCCGCTTCCCTTGCCGCCGCAATAGCGTTCTGTCGCTGAAGGTACTCAAGGCTGTATGGGGACTGAGCCGCAACTTCGTCTGCCGCAACCGCAGGGAGCAGTGTTGTGTAATCCGTGTACTCAGGAAGCATTCCGTTTCCTTGAGTCTGAACGGGGCTTCTGCCCTGCTTAGTGGCGTCTTTAGATCCGAATATCTGACCAAGGGTTAATGGGTCATCTACAGAACCAGTAATAAGCTGGTCGAGTGCTCTTGCCGGCTCGCTGATAATTGGAGTGTCTGCAATATATGCTACTCCCTCACCCACCGCGCCAAGGATCGGCGCGATTCCGCCCTCTACCACGGTCCTTGCCGCAGGCATGACGGATGCAACGGCCTCTCTGCCAAACTGGCCAATTGCGGCGCCTATGCCGTCCTTCTCCATCACCTCGCGAATCCGTTGACTTGCCTCTCTGTCAAATTGAGCTAATGGAGTAGCTGACAACTCATCTGATATAGCGCCGCCGAGCGCCTCTATGCCCCTCTTGAGGGAGGAGTCTGCATATATCTCGCTTGCCGGCTTGACTTGCGGCTTCGGCCTCGTTTCGGAGAGAGTAATCCCCTTGAAGCTTCTGTCTTCTGGCGTTACGGGCATTCCGTCAAGAGCATCTAACTGCGCTTCTGCGGTGCGCATCTGCTCTTCGTCCATCGGGACTGGCGCCCGACCCGACCTTCGTGCCTCTGTCGGCCCCAACAATGCGCTGTAGTTTGGCCTCTGCAACGCAGACTGATACGGAAAACTATCGACAAAGCTCTCTACCGACTCAGCCGCAGATTTAACCCCGCCCAACGGATCAGTCATGGAGTACTTTGGGATTGCCCCGTAGGCGTCTTGCAGTTTTTCCCCCACGGCCTTATCCAGCCCTGCTAGTGACGGCAGTTCGCCCATGCCAGCCGGACCCAGCATGCCATAATCAGGCATATTCATCTGAGCCTGCCTGACAAGCGCCTGATACGCCTCTTCAATACTAATTCCCGCAGTTCTGGCTAAAATCTGCGCCCTGTCTAGAAGAGGGTCAATGTACTGCTTCTGCATCCCATACAAAGCACCAGATCCGGGCATGCTCGTAATCCCGCCAGTCTGCATTTTTACTGTCCCGCCCTGCGCCATACCCATAGGGGGCATTCCTTGCGGAGCAGATGCTATTCCTGCCTGCGGCATAGGGGGCGCCATAGGAGGCATGCCACCCATCGGAGGCGCTCCTGCTGGCGCCATTGGAGGCTGTTGAGGAGCCATTTGCGGGGGCATTACGCCACCAATACCCATAGCCTCCATCACGATCTGGTCTTTGACAGTGCCCTGTGGCTGTTGTTGCTGTTCCTGATAGCGCTTGCGCATATCGCTACGGCGCTTGATTTCGGATACCACCAGAAACTGCGGCACCTGTCCGCTGGGCGCTGACGCCTCCTTCATCAGGGCTTGATCGGGAAGTCCCTTGATGATGTCTTCTTGCTCAAGGATATTCATCGGCTAGCCTCTATCGAAATGCGTTGTACAGGCCGACACCCGCGATACCAGCGCCCAGCAACTGCTGAGTCATGGACGGGGTGATGCCATATGATTGTGATATCTGTCCGGGCGCAATCGGGATGCCCTGCAACATAGAGCTGTAGAACGTCAGATTCTCTCTTGGGTATGCCTGCTGGCGGAGGAAGTCGGAGTAGCCGATATCCAAGCCGCGCTGACGCAGTTCTCTTTCGATCTGACCGGCAGTCTGCATGGCTCTAAGTCGCTCCAGCTCCATCTGCTGGCGCTGACCCACGAAATCGCCCAGCATGCCAGCCGCCGCAAGCCGTTGTTGATCGCCGCCCATCAACTGAGCGTAAGCTGACTGACCAAGCTGTGCCGCTCTCTGCGCCTGAGCGTAATTCATCTCCATTGCACGGCTTCTGGCTTGCTCTTCTGCAATACGGCCAGCCTGCTCGATTCTTGCCGCATCCAGACCCATTCCTGCCGCCTGCTGTCTGGCCTGCTCGCCAGCTTGGAAGGTGCCTGTGGCTTGGGTGTATGCCTGCGCAAGCCCCGCCCCATATATGTCGCTTTTCTGCTGTTGTAGATTGCGCTCTCTTTCTGCCTGCATGATGGCTTCGCGATACCCGCCCAAGCTACCCAGCCCTGCTGACTGCAATCCCAATTGCTGGCCCTGAATCTCAGACTGGCGTTGCGCCTCGCGCATCTGCGGGTCCGTCACCAGCTCCATGTACGGATTCATGTATGAGCGAATGACTTCTGGGTCGTTCATGAACTGAGGGGTGTACCCGCTGTACACGTTGCCCTGCTGGAACTGGCTGAGATATCCGGGCATTTCTTGTGCCCGACGTGTTGTCTCCAGCATGGTGCTCGCGTAAGGACTGCCACCGCCAATCTGAGCCGCAATAGAGCCAGCCGCCTCCAGCTCTGCTGGCGTTCCAGACATGCCGAGGTCTTGGATGCGCTTCATCGCAGTCTGTTCTGCCGGCATGAAATACTGAAGCCTAGACCCGCCGTAGGGGGAATACAGTTGAGAGCTTTCTAGCCCTGTCCGGACCAGTAGGTCACGGTAGTAAGGTTCTGCATACTCAGGCAGGTTTGTTTGAGTTACTGTGGACTCTGTGGGACCACCACCGCCGCCTCCTCCACACATCCTTTATTGCTCCTTATCCCTTAAAAACTGAGCGCCAACCATCCGGAAGCCCATTTTTTCAAAAAACTTAATTTTCCTGTCCACGTCCACATTATTAAAGATGCCCATCATAAGCGGCATGCTTTTCTCAGTGGCGTGATCCTTTGCCAGCTCAACCAATCGACCCGCGACACCATGCTCTCTGTACTCCGGCGTAACGTATGTCCACAGGTCTCCCATATACTGCGCTTCCGTGTACCACGGAGAGGTTATCTGCAATCCAACAGACCCGACTATTTCGCCCTCGTCTTCGGCGACCCATGCGCCACACTCAATTGCCGCCACGACAAAAGGCAGTCCTTTGGCAAAACTGAATTTTGATGCGCTTAAACTGCCCATCTCATGCTCTTTGCCGAATGTTGCAATCAGGAAGTCCACGATCTTCTGTAGGTCTTCCCGATTTTCCTCTAGTCGCCTGTATTGAATGTCCGGCACTACAAGTCCTTTTCGTAAAATGCAGATGTCCTGCGGAATCCGTCGTCTTTCAGCCACTCCCAAAAGCCAAAGCGGGCTATGCCCTCTATGCCATCACACCCCATTTCCTTGGCATGCTGAGTTAAGCTGTTGAGCATATCGCTGTACCATGCATCAAAGCCCTCGCCGCCCAAGAAATGCATGGATAGCATTGTCCTTGCGGGGTATCTAGTAATCTCAGTGGTCACTGCGCCCCAGACCTTGTCATCGTCAAAAGCGATCCAAAGCTGGGTGTTGCCCATCATCACTGCCGCGCAGAGATGCTCCATCGTCCACCGACCGTTGGCTACCTCTACAGCCGGCTCAAGCCAGTGCCTCGCCTGATTCCAAGCGGTGGAAGCGTGTTCCAGTGGCACTAGGCTTATTTTCATGCAGGCATTATTCTCTCTGCGTTAATGGATGGGGCTTGCTTTGTGTTACCGCCGCGAGCCATTCTGACTCGATCCATCATCTGGTCTAGCTTTTCCGCCCCGGCGTCAGAACTTCCATCGCCTAATCCTGACACGACATCAGCAGGGACAATAAACTCTCCCGGCGACACCGCGACAGGCTGTTGATCGCCAATCATGCCGGGGATCTTGTCTTCCATGCCGCTACCTTGACCACGAATCATGCCCTCCGTTTGCGCTTGAGGCGCCACAGACCGCAATACCATGTTGCGGATCTGCTGGAACATTTCAGGCCCGTATTTTCTCACAAACATGTCAACAATAGCGTCAGGATTTTCTACTCGCCCAAGAACCGCCGCCGCCACCATGTTGTATTCCTGCTCGGTAGGCATTGTCGCGGTAAATTCAGTTGGCACATTTGCTATGCCGCCAGCCGAAACTTCAGCATTGCCCATTGACGAACGAAGCGGAATGGTCCCGCCGTCCGCAAACTTAGGGGTGTACCCATACTTGATGTCCTCAACGGCATAGGACGAAACGCTACCGTCTTTGTTCGCAAAGTAGCGACGGTCGCCGATCTGGATACTGGCGGCGTGAGCGCCAATGTTGTGTTCCCGGCCCTGAGCGTCGGTGTACTTGCGCCCATACGCCTTGTTAAAGCCCATGTGAGCAAGTCTAATCCTGTCAACATTTGACATCTCGTTGGGGTTGAGGTACTGCGGAATGTCCTTGTACTCGCCAGAAAGGTATTTTTCCATCCAGTCGTCGCTTGCTGTGCTATAGATCCCAAAGTCAGGATCGTAGGCCATAGTGGAGCCTGACCCATATTTCCCCGGTTGTTTGCTAAGGAGTTCTTGGAATTCCTCTGGAGTGAGGTCTTCCCGAGACCCAGCCAGCACATTTTGACCCGACAGTAAGCCCCTCTTGCTCCATATATAGGGATCTTCATCTTTTAGGTCTGCCGGCCCTACATAACCAGATGCTCCGGTTCCGGCACCAGTTCCAGTACCCGTGCCTGTGCCGGTTCCTGTACCCGTGCCTGTGCCGGTTCCTGTGCCCGTGCCTGTGCCTGTTCCTGTGCCTGTGCCTGTGCTTTCGCCCAGCACATTCTTTCTGTACCAGTCCAGATCAGATCCTTGAGCGGCGGCAATCAACGTCTCTCTCAATTGATCAAGGGGGACTGCGCCGCTTTGAACTTGGCTCATCCAGTATTCAGCTCCTGCATCCAGTGCGTCTCTGCCGAATAGCTCTTGATACAGAGCATTTAAATCCGCTCTGCTGATGGTTGGGCCGGTGGTTGTGCCGCCTCCGCCACCTGTGCCGCCGCCTGTCTCAGTGCCTGTTCCTTCACCAAGAACATTTGTCCTGTACCAATCCCAGTCTGCACCGCCCCCTTCCTTGGCGGCGGCAATCAGGGCGTCTCGCAGGCGGTCTGCGCTGACGTTTCCTCTGGCAACCTGATCAATCCAGTACTCAGCGCCTGCATCAAGCGCGTCCCGACCAAACAACTGCTGGTAAAGTTCATTGACATAAGCCCTGCTTATCGTCTCACCACCGCCACCGGGGGTTTGTGGACCCACGCCAGTGCCAGTTTGAGTGGGATCATCCGGGGTTGTACCTGTTTGAGTGACGACAGGCACGTCCTTTGGCTCGTAGGTGCCGAGCGTCCTGTAGTAGTCTTCCAACTGCGTTTGATATGCCTGCTTGTCCAATACTGGATCGAAGTAGTCCGTGCCGTAATTAGTGAAGCGGTTTATGGTTGGGCGATACTGTCTTGTTGGGGTGACAATCCTATCTGGATCAGCTTGGAAGTAGCTAAACTCAGGCTCAAAGCCCGGCATGTAGTCCTTTGGAGGAGCAACAGAAACCCCACCGCGAAGGTTTTTCTGTATGGTTACCGGGTCTAGTCCACCGTATCCGGGCTGTAACCCAGCGCCAACAGCGGAAAATCCGGGGATGCCAGCCTTCGCCAACGCGGCACTTAAATTGTTCGTGTCTAAGCCAGACTGGCTTAAAGTCTGGCCGGTCGCCTCTAGGTATCCTCGATTAGCCTCGTTGAGCCGGTTGTAATAACCCTCCAAGATTGCTTGGCCGTTGTGGCCAAGGATCAGCCCCCGATTAGCCATTTCTAGAATCTCTAGCTCTTTTTCGGTGGGCGTTACGTCAAATTGCGACAGATCTACTCCCGTATCGGTGCCGCCGCCCCCTCCCCCCATAGTGGCGGGGTCAAGGCTAGAAAGGTCTACATTTTGGCCCATGTAGTTAAAGTTAAAACCCGTAAAACCAAGGTCTTGCAGTTGCTTCAAATAAGCCGCAAGCGCCGCTGGGTCGTATGTGCGGTCACTTTCAGCCTCCCCGCCTTCTTCCATGCGTACAACACCACCC
>Ga0208898_1001035_pt1 | contig 19212 bp, 32 predicted proteins | sample VirMetDEL_Mar_4_FD_184513 | JGI IMG/M metagenome (GOLD analysis project Ga0208898, IMG submission 184513) | Aqueous microbial communities from the Delaware River and Bay under freshwater to marine salinity gradient to study organic matter... | ecosystem: Environmental > Aquatic > Marine >...
AAGAATTATTATCTGGTCAATTTAAACCTTTTTATCCATCAGAAAAGATTGAAGAACGATTTCAAGATATTGCAATAGAAGGTGGACAACCTAATCCATATTTAGGAGCACAAGGAACCATGAGAGCCATTCAAGGTGCATTAAAAGGACAAAACTTATACCAAGACTTTCAATTAGATTTACAAAACTTTTTACCAGACACAGCTCCACAAGGTCAATCTGCATTACCACCTACACCAATGCCTGCACAAGAAGTAGTACAGACAGCAGCGGTTCAGGCACCAGGGGTCATGAATCAGGGCTTGACGCCAACTGAAAATGCATTATTATCTGAAGAGGAAAAACAAATACGTTTACGACAAAGAGGTTTAGCATAATGAATTATTTGGGTGGTTTGGTATTCTATTACCGGGGTTTTAATGCGGCGGGGGTCGTATTCTAATGGCAAGAAAAACACAAGACGCACTTCAAAGAATAGATTCACACGAAAAGCTATGTCGTATCATGCAGAAGCAAACACAAAATTCAATCAATGGTCTTCAAGGACAAATCAATAGAATAGAAAGAATATTATTAATATCAGCAGGTGCTTTAATGTCTGGTATGGCAGGTATTATAATTACCTTATTGCAAAAATTATAAAAATAATTATATTAACCGTAGGTCGCTTTAGGAGGGCCTATACATAAACTGTCTAACATGGAGGTTAATATGACAAACATAAGTACATTCCTAAATAACGCAATCGGTTTTGAAGATATGTTCAATAGATTTGACTATCTAACATCAATCAATTCCGGTTTCCCACACTACAACATAAGAAAAGAAAACGAAGGTAAGTACGTTATCGAACTTGCTTTAGCAGGATATAAAAAAGATGAAGTATCTGTTGAAGTAAAAGATGGTGTACTCATCATAGAAGGTAAATCAAAAGAAGATTTATCTAACTATGTACATCAAGGTATTGCTAAAAGGTCGTTTAAAAGACAATTTCAATTAGCAGATTATGTTGAATGTAAGGGTGGTAAATTACAGGATGGTATGCTCAATGTTGAATTAGAGTATAATCCACCTGAATCTAAAAAACCAAAAAAGATTACGATTGATTAAATCCATTCTCTAAAGTCTTCATCCATAATTTTATTTGCGATGTTAACTTTATTACGAAGCGCTTTAACAATTCGTTCGTCAATAGTATCTTGAGCCATGATGTCAATATAAGTCATCTTTTTAGTTTGACCTATACGATCAATACGTGCTTCAGATTGTTGACGTTTTTCTAAATCATAACCATTAGAAAAATAAATCATATTACTACCGGCGGTGAGGGTAATACCATATCCGCCGGTATGTGTTGTACCGACAAAAAATCTACACTTATCATCTGTTTGAAATTTTTTAATATTGGCTGATCTAGCATCAGTATCAGTTGCACCATAATAATCTACAACTGAATCATCACCATATACTCTTTTTATTTCTTCAATAATTCTTCTTACATCATGGGTATAGTGTGACCATATAATAGTTTTGCCTTCTATCTTTTCTAAAATATCCATTAACTCACCTAGTCGACTACATGGTAAATCTTTTATTGAACCATCATCAGCAGTGAAATGACCACAAGTAATTTGATGGAGTCTCATTAACTGAGTCATAACAGTAGCTGATGATTGCATTTTACCATCGAGGAAAGCTATGGCTTCTTTCTTCATTTGATCGTAAACTTTTTTCTGTTCTTTAGTTAATTCAACATAATGTTTTACATATGATTTAGCGGGTAAATCTAAACAATCTTCTTTTAATATTCTTTTAGAAAACGATTTAATTTTATCAGACAACTCACCAAGATTTCTATAGCCAACAACTATTTCTACTTGACGACCATTAACCTGTATTTTTTTACATATAGAATATCTTGCTTTAAAAGTATAATAAGATTGATGATCTAGTAACCACGGATCTAAAAATTGACATTGTGAATATAAATCTAATGGGGATTTAGTTACAGGAGAACCTGTAAGTATTCTTCTATATTTACAATGTTTACTTAATGATAAAATATTTTTAGTTCTATTTGATGTTGGAGTTTTAATTGTAGTTGCTTCATCAATAGCAACCATTGATTTAGGATGTGCTGCTAAAAATTTATATGCAAAATCTGATCCATTACCTGATGAAAATGATTCTACATTCATAATTAAAATACGTAAATCAGAACCTTTTTCAAATAAAGTATTTAATAATTTTATTTGTTTTAAACTTTTGTCTGATGTTTTCCATAAAATCATTTTTTTATCAATATGATCTGGTAAGTGTGTAGGTATTTCAGAGTCATACCAATTTTTATAAACACCTTTAGGTGCAATCAATAACAATGCATTTATCTCACCTTTATCGTATAGAATAGCTGCATTATCTAATAATACCTTAGATTTACCTGTACCCATCTCCATAAAGTATGCAAATACTTCTTTATTCCATGAGTCTTTTAAGGCATCTAATTGATGCTCGTATGGCTTAGTCTTAAATTTATAGTTCATATGTTTGCTTTTTCTTTCTAAAAGTGTATATAGGTTATAAAAGAATAAAAGTCAACAATGAAAATAAAAGAGTATAATAACAAATTACATTACCTAGAAGATGGTAAAGAATTATCTAAAGTATATTTAGTTCAAGATATTCCTGTTGATAGAGAAACAGGTCAACCTAAATATAATGTAATGGGTGCACAGAAGTATGGCGAAATTAAGGTAATGCTTCCAGCAAAAGCTCAAATGATTTTTTCACCTGGTCCATTAATATTTCAAATAAAAGAAAAATTAAAAAATTTTACAGTCGACGATTATTTATTATTATCTGGTGACCCTGCAATTATTGGAGTGACATGTTCAATAGTTTCTGATATGACTAACGGAAAATATAAGTTGTTAAAATGGGACAGACAGGAAAAAACTTATTATCCAATCGAAATAAATATTTTTCAAAACTAGTTGACAATATAAAATTCTCCTATATATACCTTTTACGAAAGGAAATATTATGGATATAGATTTAAGAAGAGATGCACCTGATCAAACTGATAAAGTTGATCCAACTGCATTATCAGAAGCAATTGAACAATATAAATCTGTCAATGCACAAATTCTTGCAACAGAAATAAAATTAAAAGAATTAAAATCACAAGAGAAATACATTAGCGAATTTACAATTCCAGACTTAATGGAAAAAATGAATTTAAAAACTTTAAAACTACAAGATGGTTCAGAACTGTCTGTAGGTAAAAAGTTTTTTGCTTCAGCTAAAGCAGATAAAAAAGGTGAAGCGATACAATGGCTTCGAGAAAATGGCTTAGGGGATATTGTGAAAAATGAAATCACAGTTAACTTTGGTCAGAACGAAGACAACAAGGCTGTCGAATATGTCAGCCTTGCCAGGGAGCGTGGCTATGAACCTTCTCAAAAAGAAACTGTTCACCACGCTTCTTTATCAGTAGTGATGAAGGAATGGAAAGAAAAAGGTAATGAAGTTCCTGCTGATCTATTTAATGTACTAGAGGGAAACCGAACTAGTATGACTAATAAAAAATAAACTAATAAATAATAAGGAGTAAAATACTATGGAAAAAGAAATAGTAAAAAAGAATAGTGCAGGTGCACTAGCTGCTGTAAACTTAAGAGCTGATGCTGGTAAGGGTGCAGAAGAAATAAAATCAGATGACGTATCTACACCGATTCTGAAAATCTTACACCAATTATCACCAGAGTGTAATTCAAGAAGTCCTAAATTTGTTGAAGGCGCACAACCTGGAATGATATATTCTAATAGTTTTGGACAACTAATAGATGGTAGTAAAGGTTTGGATATAATAGTTGCACATACGCAAACTAGATATCCAGAGTGGCAAGAAAAAGGTGATGCTCCATCAGCACCAGTTGGAACACACTTAACACCGCCTACAAATGCTAAAGAAGAAATGAGAGGTATTAAATATAGATTACTTAATGGTAACTATGTTGAAAAAACAATGTACTTCTTTATTCTTGCTATGTTGAATGGTGAACCAAGAAAAGCAGTGATCACTATGAGATCATCTAATCTTACACCAGCAAGAGAACTTAACAATCTAATTTCTAATTTAAGAATGTCAGATGATAAAGGTTCTTTTCAACCGGCAGCATACTCAGCAATTTTTAAATTAAGAACTGTTGAGAAAAGTGCGGGAGATAAAACTTGGCATATTTACAAACCATCATTGGTTAGAATGCTAGATGTATCTGATAAAACAGATGCACTTATGTATAAAATGGGTCAAGACTTTCAAAAACAAGTATCTGCTGGGATGAATAAACCTAAGTATGAAAAAGTTGAAGAAGGTAAATCAGAAGATATTATCTAATTCCTTAAGGGAACACTTGCAAGACAAGGCAGGGCCGGGAGACTGGCCCACCTTTTAATTTAAATGGATAGGAATTTATGAAAGAATACATAGAATATTTTAGTGGTTTAAAAAGAAGTTATGGTGTCTGTAAAATAGATGAAGGATATATTGATCCAGATACCGGTAAAAAGAAATGGAAACATGAATGGACTAAAGATCCAGTTACCGATCAAGATTACGAAGATCATATTAAAGGATTAAAATCAATTGGAATACAACCTTGTACTGATGAAGGCATGGCTAGATTTGGTGCAATAGATGTTGATCAATATCCAATAGACAGAAAATTTTATCTAGGCGTCATCCAAGATAAAAACCTACCAATCATACCTATCCTATCTAAGAGTGGTGGATTACATTTATATGTGTTCACCACTCGATTGGTAAAAGCAAAAGAGATAAGAAATTTTTTAGAAGAATTATTATTTGTATTTAAACTACCGCAAGGTACAGAAATATTTCCTAAACAAACACAATTACGATCTAAAGATGGAACATTATCTAACGGGAACTTTATCAATTTACCTTACAATGGTGATGATCGTAAAGCTTTAAATTTAGATGGTACAATGATGCCATTCCAAACATTTTTAGAAGTAGTTAAACTTAATTTAGTTGATCCTAAAAATTTTAAACAAGTAAAAGAAGATTTAGTTACACAAGAATTAAAAGGTGGTGGAGAAGAATTTGAAGATGGACCACCATGTTTACAGAAATTAACTAAAGAAGTTATGACTTTTACAGATGGAAGAGATAGATTTTTATATAACTATATGGTGTTTGCTAAGAAAAAATATCCAGATAGTTGGAAGAAGATGGTTTTACAAGCAGGCAGAAAGTATTTTACTTTTGATGAGCATTGGACAGATGATCATATTAAATCAAAAATAGGCAGCTGGGAAAAACAGAAAAAGGGTTTTACTTGTAGTGATCAGTTATTAACTGGTGCATGTATGAAAGCAGTATGTGTAAAAAGAAAATTTGGAATACTATCTGATGGTAAACCTAATTTTCCAGAACTCAGTAATTTACAAAAAATAAATTATAAACCTAATCCAGAATGGAGAGTGACTGTTCAAAATAATGAAGGTGAAAATATACAGTTAAATATAAAAAATACTTACAAGCTTTTAAATCCAAATGAATTTGAGAATATTATGTTCGAACAAGCACATATCGTTGCTCCAGGCATCAAGCGTCAGGAATTAAAGAATATAATTAACTTACTAACTCCTGGAATACAAACAATAGAACCTGCAGAAGGTACAAGTCCATTAGAAGTATTAAAGAAATTATTACAAAAACATATTTACGGAGCACAGGCTACATCACATTCATCATTTGAGAGTGGTAGACCTTTGGTTGAAGAAAAGTTTGCATGGTTTGTGTTTGATAAATTTTTTGACAAATTAAAAAATGAGGAATGGAAGTATGATGCACAGAAAACATCTTACATGATTTCACATCAGTTGTTTGATAAAGAAGATACAGATGATGATAAGAGAGCTTATTTTGGAAAACTAAAAAGATATCCTGGTAGAGATGATGGCGGTAAATATTTTAAACCAATAAGAGTAGCACGAGTACCACTATTTCTTTTTGATGAACCAGAAGAAATTAATGAATCAATCGAAATAGAAAGCGAAGACGATATAGTATGATATATAAATATTATGGTCCTCCAGGCACCGGCAAGACATATAAACTAATATCTAGAGCAAAAGCATATCATAGAACTGGTACACCATTACATAGAATAGGTTACTTTGCATTTACTAAAAAGGCAGCAACTGAAGCTAAAAGAAGAATGCCAGCAGAAGATAAAAAATTAATTTACTTTAGAACATTACATTCATTGGGGTTTGATTGTTTAGATATAGATAAAGAAGATGTTATGCAGCCTTATCACTATGAAGAGTTTGGTAAAAAAATAAATTTACAAGTAAAATTTTATGATCGTTATAATAAAGATGAGTCTTTTTATTTAGGTTTTGAAAATCCATATTTTCAAATAATACATAGATCTATTAATAGATGTGTTGATTTAAAAGAAGAATTTAATTTAGAAGAACATGATCCAAAAACGGTTGAGTGGGCACCCTTAAAACACATTTACGATAACTTAAAAAAATTTAAAGAAAAGAAAAAGCTTTTAGATTTTAATGACATGGTAAAAATGTTGACAGATAAACCAGAAAAAATTCCAGAATTTGACGTTATCTTTATTGATGAAGCTCAAGATTTATCACCTTTACAATGGAAATTGTACGATGTTTTAAAGACAAAATCTAAAGATATTTATTTAGCGGGTGATGATGACCAAGCTATTTTTGCTTGGGCCGGTGCTGATGTCAAGAGATTTATTCAAGAACCTGCAAGAGAAAAAATTCTGAAGTATTCTAAACGAATATCTAAATCAGTTCAACAACAATCTATTGTACCTATAAATAATATAGTTGGTATTAGAAAATTAAAACAATATTACCCTAGAAATTATGAAGGTTTGTGTGAAGAAATAAATAATGTAGATGAAATAGATTTAACAAAAGGTAAATGGTTAATATTAACAAGAACTATATCTAGACTTTTAAAAATACAAGATCAATTAATAAGTAAAGGTTTATATTTTGAAAGTAATAAAGGTAAAAGTATTAAAGTTAGAATGTATAAAGCATCTAAAAATTATGAGTTATGGCGTAATGGTAAAGAATTAAATGAAGAAGATATAAAAGACATACAAGATTTTGCAGGTAAAGGTAACTGGAATGCTAATCATAATTGGTTTACTGCATTTAAATTAGCTGAAGATGAAGATAAAGAATATTTACTACACACACTAGATAATAAAGAAAATTTAGATGAGCCTGCAAGAATATGGCTATCTACTATTCATGCCATAAAAGGTGGTGAACAAGACAACGTAATTCTATGTTTGGATATTGGCGATAAAATATTAAAGTCAATTAAAAGAAGTCAAGATAAACAAGATGAAGAACATAGAGTTTGGTACGTGGGTATAACAAGAGCACGTAACAATTTATATAAACTAAAAGCAAGAATAACAAGAAAGGGTTACGAACTATGACAAGTAAAGATATGTTTGAAAGTGCATTTCCACAAGACAAACAAATAGGTGGGAATCATTACAAGAATTTTCACATTCAACCTTATGAGTTTATTTCTAAGAATGACCTTTCCTTTTTTCAAGGGAATGTTATAAAGTATGTGTGTCGTTATAAAAATAAAAATGGCATACAAGATTTAGAAAAAATAATTCATTACTGTGAATTAGAAATTAAAAAGATGAAAGACATGAGTAAAAAGAAATGAATGTTTACACAGAACTAATGGGTTTATGTATTTTAACAATCTATTTATTTGATTTAATATGAATGTATTATTAAATGAAGAAAATTTTATTTTAGTAAGAGATAGAAAAAACTCTGTTAGAATTAAATTAAAGAAAAGTGGTTTATGTTTAAATATATCTAAAAAATATTTTTTATTTCAAAATAAAGAAAGAACTAAAGCTGTATGTCATGGTCCTATTTTTGATTATATAGTTAGAAAAACTAAACAATCTATTCAAGAAAAAGAATTAAAATTTTTAAGGAGTGTTAATTAATATGATAGTACCACATACAGAATGGAACATGCCTACTGAATTCCCTGATCTAAGGGATGCAGATGAAATTGCAATTGACTTGGAAACAAGAGATCCTGATTTAAAAACAAAAGGATCAGGTTCTATTATTGGTAATGGTGAAGTTGTAGGTATCGCTGTAGCGGTAGATGGATATAAAGGATACTTTCCAATAGCACATGAAGAAGGACCAAACCTAGATCGTAAAAAAACTTTAGAATGGTTTAAAGATATTTGTGAATCTCCTTCTACAAAAATATTTCATAACGCAATGTATGACGTATGTTGGATACGTAATTTAGGTATAAAAATCAATGGTTTAATCATAGATACGATGATTGCAGCCAGTCTAATAGATGAGAATAGATTTTCATATACCTTAAATACTTTATCTTGGCATCACTTAAGTGAAGGTAAGAACGAAGCAAGATTAACTCAAGCAGCTAAAGAAAGAGGATTAGATCCTAAAGCAGATATGTGGAGAATGCCTGCAATGGAAGTTGGAGCGTATGGTGAAAAAGATGCTGAACTGACTTTAAGACTTTGGCACAAATTAAAAAAAGTAATTGTTGAAGATGATCTTCAAGATATATTTAATTTGGAGACTGATCTGTTTCCTTGTTTAGTTGATATGCGTCACCTAGGGGTGCGGGTAGATATTGAAAAAGCCGATCTATTAAAAACAAGATTGGCAACGAGAGAAGAAAAATTATTACGGGAAATAAAAAAAGAAACAGGCATAGATACTCAAATATGGGCTGCACAATCAATTGCCAAAGTTTTTGACAAACTGATGCTACCTTATAGCCGAACTGAAAAGACTGACTCTCCCTCATTTACAAAAAATTTTATTTCTAATCACGATCATCCTGTAGTCAACATGATAGCAGAAGCTAGAAAAATAAACAAGGTTAGAACTACATTTATTGACACTATTTTTAAACATGAACACAATGGCAGAATCCATGCAGACATCAATCAAATACGATCAGATGATGGTGGAACGGTTACTGGACGATTTAGTTATTCGAATCCAAACCTACAGCAGATACCCGCCAGGGATCCGGAAACAGGGCCACTCCTTCGATCATTGTTTATACCAGAACAAGGTTGTAACTGGGGAACATTTGATTACTCGCAACAAGAACCAAGATTGGTTGCACACTATGCATTAAAGTTTGGACTTCCTTCTGTAAATACAATTGCAGATTCATATGAGAATGATCCATCAACAGACTTTCACAAAATAGTTGCAGAGATGGCATCTATACCAAGATCACAAGCTAAGACAATTAATCTTGGATTGTTTTATGGTATGGGTAAAGCAAAACTACAAGGTGAGTTAGGTGTATCAAAAGAAAAATCAGAAGAACTATTTGCAAAGTATCATGGTCAAGCGCCATTCGTTAAACAGTTGATGAATAAAGTTATGAAAGCTGCAGAGTCAAGAGGACAAATTAAAACATTGTTAGGCAGACGTTGTAGATTTCCTAAGTATGAACCTATCTTAAGAGGTGCAGATTGGGGAACATATGTGCCACCAGAAGATGATGAACGTATGAGAGAACTACAAGAAATGGGCCCTCACTTAAAAGATTTTGAAGGTAACATTATAAAAGATAAAGATGGTAATCCAAAGAAAAATTATTGGCATGAAAATTCAACACGTAGAGCATTTACTTATAAAGCTTTAAATAAATTAATTCAGGGATCAGCTGCAGATATGACTAAAAAAGCAATGGTAGATTTATATAAAGAAGGTTTAATAGGTCATATACAAATACATGATGAATTAGATTTTTCTATTGAATCAGAATCACAAGCTGATAAAATAAAACAAATAATGGAACAGGCAGTAAATCTAGAAGTTCCTAATAAAGTTGATTACGAATCAGGACCTAATTGGGGCGAAATAAAATGAGGAACTTATGGCATATCTTAACGCGAATATACCACCGATTTACTGTAAAATTAGGAGGGAATATCTTTATGACATGGATGAACAATATAAGAAAGATAGTCGTGAATGTGTTATCTTTGGTGTTAGCTCTATTTCAGGAAGGGCTCTCTTATTTAACATCATGCTACCCAATGGTGCGTGCTTTTGGCGTTTGCCTATCTCAGCGTTTTTCCAAAAACGTTATGATCGAGCCGATGTGCCGGATATGTCGACGGACCAACTCCAACTGTGGAATTGTTTTAGTTATTGGCCTAGTGTTCATACTTTTGATTGGTTGGCTGGTATAGATGGAAAATATTTAGGTAAAGATAAAAAATTTTATAAAGGTCAATACTTATTTACTATTGACTGGGCACATCCAGAAACTAATATACTAAACACGGAACATTCAGAGATTCCGCAAGAACATAAGTGTGCGCATATCATGGCACTTGAAAACGGCAACTATGCTGCTCAGCCAAACAATAGAATCATTTGGCATGTTAATAGTTATACAACAGAAAACGAATGGCCTGATTATAAAGTGCAAACTACTTATTGGGATGCAGAAGGTGATGATTGGGTAACAGAAGATTCTGATAGAATGTTCTATAACATTGAGGATAAAAATGAAAATAAAATGTAATATTTGTGGGCACGCATGTCATTGTTACGGTAAAGGTTATCATTTAAATTCAAATAAATGTGATAGTTGCATTTGCGATAGTTGCACGTGCAAACCTTTAGTGTTAAAAGACGAACCGAAAAAATTATCTTTATGGCAAAGATATGTTAACTGGCTGTTTGGAGAATAATATGAGAAAACAATGTAAACAATGTAAAGAAGCGTTTGATGCAAAAGATGAATTTGATTTATTTTGCAGTAAAGAATGTAAAGAAGAAGCGTTAGCCGAATTAGATTCTGATTCTGATGAATGTTTATCGTGTCAATAAATTATGAAAATTGATATTAAATGGATCCTAGGATTTGCAGGTAGTGCATTATTTGGATTATGCACTTGGGTTCTAATATCTATTGTTGATTTAAAAGAAGACACAAACTTTATAAAAGGCGAATTATTGGGTATTGAAAAAGCAATAGGAAGAGTTTATAACTACATAAATAATAAATGAACCTTTCTCGAAACTTCACGCTTCAAGAACTCATCAAATCGGATACAGCGATCCGTTTAAATATAGATAACAATCCTAACGGCGATCAGATTGATAAGTTAAAACAACTGTGTGAAAATGTTTTGCAGCCAGTACGTGATCAATTCGGTAGAGTGAAGGTGACATCAGGCTTCAGGTCCCCGGAATTATGCAGAGCAATTGGAAGTTCAGAAAATTCACAGCATGCAAAAGCTGAAGCAGTTGATTTCGAAGTGTTAGGTGTAGACAATGCTGAGGTCGCTGATTGGATACATAAATGCTTAGAGACAGATCAACTTATTTTAGAATTCTATACGCCAGGAGAGCCTAATAGTGGCTGGATCCATGCAAGTTGGGTACCTTATCAACCAAGAAGACAATTTATGCATGCTTATAGAGAAGATAAGAAAGTAAAATATAAACCCATAATAGGAAAGGCAGTAGATCTCGTATGACGATAGATAAAAAAGTAATAAACTTATTTAATAAAATAGATACCGTTCATGGTTTTTGTGAAGAATGTGAAGAAGAAGTAATTTTAGTTGCAATCGTTCAAGAATTTTATAGATGTACTAATTGTGGACATGATACAAAACAACATGTTAATGGTAGAATAAGATATATGTCTCTATCAGAAAGTGACAGACAATTTATTAAAGAACATTATAAGAATGGCTAGAAAATTTAAAGACTTCGTACAAAGACCGAAGCCTAGGAAAAGACCTGGGAAACATAAAAAAAGGATGAATAAAAATGAGAAGCGTGATTTTAAAAAATATAACCGACAAGGCAGATGAGTTAGCCAACGAGTACAACAGGACTCGGGACCCAGGCATCAGGGATCAGTGGTTTAAATTAGTTAAGACGGTTGACCAATATCCGGAGCCACGGGAGACTCCTCCACCGAAATTGGGACGCAAGAAAATTTTGGGTAAAGCTGCCATTCGTTGATTGTTTTTTGATCAAAGAATTCACCACTAAATAACAATTCAAAAGACTCACCTAGACCGGATTTAACACATCCGTAGTGGTCCTTATAATATTCTTTTATATTATATTCTGATAATATAGGAGCAATACATTCACCATTTAAACCAGCACATAGATAAATTGTAAGTAAAAATTTCATTGACAATCTTGTAAAAAAATATAATTATCCTATATTGTTATTTATATAAAAATGAAAGGATACAATAATGACTGATATAAGTAAATACAAATCTGTCGCACTATCACACTCTAGCTGTGATAAGCTCGATAAGATAAGAAAGGTAATTGTCCCTGAAGTACAAGTTTCAAGGGCAAAAGCATTAGATATAATAATTAATGAGAAAGCGAGAAAACTAAATGGCAAGATATCAACAAGGTAATTTTGGATTTAAAACATTAGTAGAGTTTGATGAAAGAAATCCAGTTAGAAACTTATGGAGAAACGTATTAATTGCAGCTATTTCAGATGCAATTAAAATTAAATCTACCACATTAAAATTTTCTGAGTTTTATAAAAACAAGAAGTTTTATGAGTTAGATTATGTTACCAAACAAAACAGAGATTTTGATGCGGTATGTCAATTGTCTGAGTTAGATGGTAATTTAGTTAGAAAGAAAATAAATAAAGTAATGAAAGAAATGGAGGATAATTATGGAAAAAACACCATGCCCAAGATGCCATGGAAACGGTTATATCAGAGTGAAGGAGTCTATAGAGAATCCGACGGAAACCATACACCAATGTCCACAATGTAATAGTCAAGGAGAGATTATGATAGATGAACCTAGATTTAAAAACATTCAGAGAGAAAGAGATTTGCTTTCTGTTGCACATATAAAAAAATTAGAAGAGGAAATAGATATGTTACGAAAACAAAAAATATATCTACAATCAAAACTAAGAGAGAAAGGTGAAAATGATAAGAGGAGATAGTACGGACTATGAACTATTGGATAAATGGACTAAGGGATTTGATTGCCAAGGTTATAAGACATGTGAGATCGGAGTTCGTGAAGGACTTGGGTCTAAGATTATTATGGACAACGTCATTAATAATTATATCCATGTGGGTGTTGATCCTTATGGTAATTTAGAGTACCAACATTATGATAATACCGGGGCTTATACCTGTGATTATACTGATGACATGAGAGATACGATGCTCAATGATTTTAAACCGTATCGTAATCAAGGAAAATTTACATTGTGTAATATGACGGACACACAATTTATGAATGATACTGAACACAGACATTCTACGTTTGCGTTTGTTCATTTTGATGGGCCACATATGACTAAAGATGTAATGACTGAAGCAATATGGTTTGCTAATCGAAGTGAAAAGGGTGCACGATTTGTATTTGATGATTATCAAAAATATAAAATGCCAATGATTGCACAAGTATTATCGCTTTATAATTTTGAAATAAAAGATCAAGGAGAAAATAAATGTCTACTGGAAAAACAATAAATAAACATTGTCCAAGATGCGGACACACTAAAGCTATAAAAGAGTTTAGTAAAAAAGCATCAACTAAAGATGGATTACAACCTTACTGTAAAGAATGTAATCGTGAGTATAATCAAATATGGCATATGGAACCTTCAACGAAGATTAGACGAACTGAATATGTTATGAGTAAACACAAGGAATACCGAGAAACCAATCCAAGATTTAGATTAGCCAATAATTTAAGAACGAGATTATGGAATGTTTTAAAAAGAAATGGTGTTAAAAAAACACAACACACTTTTGATTTAGTCGGTTTAACTCCTGATGACTTTAAAAAATATATTGAAAAGTTATTTAAAAGAGGAATGAACTGGGACAATTATGGTGCATGGCATATTGATCATATCAAACCTTGTGCTGATTTTGATTTAACAAAAGTGAGTGAACAAAAGAAATGTTTTCACTTTTCAAATTTAAGACCGGAATGGGGATTAGACAATTTAAGAAAAAATAAATACTAATGCCTAAGTTGATATTAGAGCAGATTGATACCAACCGTGGTAAGTTTCTAACGATTAGTAATGATCTCTATATACCAGAATCATTAAGAAAATACGGCGGCTGGGAAAATGAAGTGTACCGGGAATGTATTAAACATTTAAAACCAAACTCGGTTATCATAGAAGTCGGTGCTCATATTGGAACCCATACCATTCCTTTTGCTCTGTATTGTCCTCAAGGATATATTTTTGCATTTGAAATGCAGCGGTTCATTCATCAAATGTTAAGTTATAATATCATTATCAATGGTGTTAAGAACGTACAAACGTTTCAAGAAGCAGTGACCGATGAAGATAGTCCATTTGTAACTAATGATTTTAGATACGATCAAGAAGGTATTAACACTGGCAATACTAAAATACAGTTTATGGATGAAATGAAACAGGGATTCTTACCCATTTATAAATGCACGTTAGATAAAAAATTTAATCATTTGAATAGATTAGATTTAATTAAAATTGATGTAGAGTGTCATGAGCATTTTGTAATTAAAGGTGGACTAGAACTTATTAAAAGACATAAACCAATTATCATGACTGAATATCACACGGTTAAGACAGATCATACCAATGGCAACAAGCATTTAATAAAAGAACTACTCCCCAACTACCGTTGGAAAGAACTAATTGGAAAGTATGAGTTGAATAATAAAATAATCTATAACTTTAATATGATAGGAACACCTAATGAAATGGAATAAAAAATTTGATTACCCACCGTCAATCAGGTCATTGATTAACGACCAACGTCATTATGATATTGGAGACGAAAAACTACCGAGTGTTACGACTATTCTACAGGCTACGCAGTCTGAAGAGAAGAAAGCAATACTGGCTAAATGGAAGCAGAAAGTAGGCGAAAATAAGGCAGAGCATATTAAAAATGAAGCAGCGAATCGTGGTACAATTATGCACCGAATTATAGAAGGATACATTACAGGCGAAGGACACGCTGATTTAAGCGACATGGGTCAGGCAGCAGGCATCATGGCCCAGACTATCTTCAAAGAGGGTCTAAAGGGCTCTATGGAGGAGGTATGGGGGTCTGAGATCACATTGTACTATCCAGGTCTTTACGCTGGAGCCACAGATTTAGTTGGAATTTATGAAGGTCGGGAGTCTATCATAGATTTTAAACAGAGCAATAAAATCAAGAAACGGGAGTGGATTGATGATTACTTCACGCAACTGGCAGCATACGCCATGGCCCATAACCATGTTTATGACACTAAAATACAGTCTGGAGTGATTCTAATGTGCACTAAAGACAACTATTTTCAGAAGTTTGTGGTAAAAGATAAGGAATTTCAACAATATATGTGGAAATGGGTCAGTAAGGTTGACCAATTTGTAACATATAATCAGAAAAAGGGGTAAACTTTTATTTTGAAAAATAAAAAAATAAAAAAGGTGTTACATGTGTTACAACTGTTACAATTTTTAAAAAGTATTAAAAACATTGAGTTTTTTGATAGGCTCTGTTGTTACAATTCTGTTACATGCTGTTACAATTTATATAGTATAATACCCTATAAGAGGGGGGTAAATTGATTTTTATATATATACATACATACCCCTTTTTATGTATATAGGAAAATTATGACTCACAAAAAATCTAAATATAGACATTGTGTTATAAACAACAAAAAATACTATTTTTATAAAATAGTATGGTTAGATATTTTAGGTGATAGTGGACATGCCAATACAAATGAATTTATGGAAATGAAACCGGCTGAGATGATTACTCATGCTTATGTATTTTATAATGATTCTAAAGTATTAAAAACTTTTGCTAGTTATGATTCTAAAGAAGAATGTTTTAGTGATAGAAATGTTTTTCCAAAAGGGTGTATTGTTAAATTAGAAAAAATATTAATCTAATGGAATATCTTCCTGTATTTCTGGCGATACTATTTTTGGTTCTGTTCGAACTTTATCTTTTAGGTCTTCTATTTCCACCCCTTCAAGAATGGGTGAATAATCGTCTATTATCTGTTTCATTCTGGATTCTAATTCTTCTGTCGATAGGTCTTCTAATTTACCTGTCCGGATTATTTTTTGCTCAATATACAAACCAGCAGCTTTACCTCGTGCAACTTCAGCATTGACTGCTGCAGACCAAGCTTTCTTTTCTCTAGCTTCATCTCTAAGTTTACCTAATTCCGCTACGTGGTTAGCAAATGAAACTTCATATTTCTTTTGCCATTCAGTTCTTAACTCTCCAATGTATTGTACTACCAATGGATATAATTTTGGATTCTGTAATTTACTTGCATGCTGACGTGCTGAATCTTTTGCATAGCCTGCTTCGATAGCACATTGTGTGGCAGTTTTACGTCCCTCTTCAGCGACTAATAAATTTGCAAACTTTATCTGTTGTTCTGTCAATTTTTTTGGTAAACCCATATTTGACATTTAACACAACAATGATATAAACGCAACTGTAGTTAGGTAAAAACTGGTTCACCTAATTACATATAAACATTGAATTGATTGGCGTCGGCTTACGAAGTAGTTTTATTCAACTCCTTAAGTTATTAATTTCTACGGATACTGGGCGCCATGAATAGAAAGTTTTATGCAAGGTAAGATGTTAAGACAGGTACTGGACAAGATGATGCAACATGGCACTGCTCAAAACGCTCGTGTACAAGTTTGTTTACCTGATGGAAAATTTTATGATATTTCCTCTTTACAATTAATGGAAAATAAATTAATTGGATTTAGAGAATCACACCGACTCGTCTTTACTGTACAAGCAGAAACCTGGAATATGGGTAAAGTTTTAAAGAAAATTGGCTAGCCTGTTGTAGTGAAACCCGAAACAAAATTTTATGCACAAGTTAAAAAACATTTTAAAGAATTTAGCCTCATTCGACTGGAGAATCTTAGCGTTCCCGGCACTCCTGATGTATTGGTCTATAATAATAATCGGCACTTTTTCACTTTAGAACTTAAAGTTACCAAGACCAACAAAATAACGTTTTCCCCACACCAAATTGCGTTCCACGTGAAGCATCCATTGAACACTTTCATCTTAGTTCTGGATGCCAGAAGCAAGCTTCCAAAACTTTATGAGGGTTCCTGTATCCGGGAGCTTGTAGCTTGCGGCTTGAAACTTGAACCCCGGACCCAGGGTTTTTCTAATTGCTCGGAATTTCTGTCAACGCTTGGCGCTCGGGACTAGTAGCGTTATAATCACTCGCTTGATATCTTGGTACATGCTTGAGGCTTGCTGCTTGACGCTTGATGCTTGCTGCTTGATGCTTGGGTCTCATCCCCTGCTTCAGGGCCCACTCTTCGTGTAAGATCCGGATCGTTGTCTCCATGCTTGTTGCTTGCTGCTTCTTGCTCATATTTCTCCTTTAGTTGTTTATAATAATTTGGATGTCGGAAAACGTGGCCCACGGTTTAGTGTTTACCGTAGGCTACATTTTTAACAGAAGGATCCCAGCACGCTCGACAGTCACCGCATACGTTGCCTTGATCAGGAGCTGGGCAAGTTCTTCCTCCTGCTGTGGTAACAACCGTTGAAGTGTTTAACCATGAACCAGCCGGTTCCTGATCAACCATCGGCATGGAAAATCTTATAGTCAAGTTGCCTGGGGCCTGATCTAAGTACTTGTTGGTCCAGGCCTCTCGTGTTGGTAACCAGTGACGCTTCTCTGGTGACAGCTCACACACTTCAAAAATTTTATATAAGTGAGCAACGTCCTGCACGTCTCCGGAGTCATGCCACCTGAACACGTCAGGCTTTTTTGAATTAATTAATAACGCCATTGCGTCAACCCATTCAGGTTTTGCAATTGATTCTAATCGTCTGTATTGCGCTGCTTGCACAACCGGAAAGACATAGCAACCCTTCGTTGCGTAACATCCTTCACACGTTGAACCTTCAACGTTGACCAGTTTTGAACCGGTCTTGCATTCCGCTGCTGGAAGGCCATAGCTCCAACCCGGCATTTTAGAGGGACGGCTCAGGCCGCCTACTAGTTTCCAAGCTTCTTGTGTATTCATAATTATACCTTTCTGTTAAATCTATTTTTAACACGTAAACCGGGCTTGAACAACTTGTCAGTTTGTCGCGCTTGATGCTTGACGCTTGAGGCTTGTTGCTTGTCGCTCAGTTCTTTAAAAAATTTCTTACAGCTCCGGAGATAGGCATCCGGCAGCTGGTTGTGGTCTTCTATAAAATACCTGATTAAATTATTGTGGGATCTATATCTCATACTTTCTCCTTCTGTTATTGCGGCTGGCTTAACAAGTTAATAAACGAAACCGTCGGCCGCAGCTATTTATATCAAAAATTTTTTTACTTTTATATGTGCAACAACGCCGCAGCTTGATGCTTGAAGCTTGACGCTTGTAATTAGTAGGTCCCTCTTCATATCTGCGCGCGTTTACCTCCAGACAGAGAGACCAACAAATTACTATCAGTAACGTGCGCCGGAAGAGGTCATGACGCCTGCCTTTGCATGACATGTAGGTACCCGGACGTACTCTTCTGGTATAGTGGTTTATACCCACCGCTAACCGTTACTGATACCAGGTCCAATACTCTATGCTCTGGCTATGATAGATATATTGGACCAGGCATCAGTCCCTCTCATAACTCGATACCAATTGGTTCAGTCAGCAAGGGACCAGTGCGACTTGGGGTGATGATTATGATGACACCCCAAATCTAATTATTTATCTTAACATAACCAAATAAATAAACTAAATCCTATATAATCCTATTGACAAATAAGTCAAGTAGTTTATAAAAATAATTATTAACAATTAACAGAAAGGACATTATGTCAAAGATACGATTAAATACTGAACTACGAAATAAGTTGTTCAATAAAATAAAAAATGTGTTTGAACAAGAAAACACTCAAGAGAAAGAGGCATATCTACAAGCAAGAGAGAATGTTGATACAGAATATAAATCAGCATTTGAACTTGCAACACAGATTGTAGAAAGGTCTTATCCACCAGAAGATGTTAAAGTGTTAAGACATTTTAAATCTAAATATGGAAGTCCA
>Ga0208898_1001039_pt1 | contig 19175 bp, 18 predicted proteins | sample VirMetDEL_Mar_4_FD_184513 | JGI IMG/M metagenome (GOLD analysis project Ga0208898, IMG submission 184513) | Aqueous microbial communities from the Delaware River and Bay under freshwater to marine salinity gradient to study organic matter... | ecosystem: Environmental > Aquatic > Marine >...
GTACTGTTACTGAAGCGTCCTTGTAGAATTCTGTAGCTGATTGAAATGTATATGTATTTCCATCATTCAAGTTTGGTAAAACATGAGTATACCATGCTCCGTTTAAGTATCTTGAATAAAATATAAGACCACCATTTAAGGCTTGGTTAGCTGTAAGTGTTACACCAAATATTGTTAATGTGAACGCACCTACAACTGTAGAAGCGTCATATTCTAGCCAAAATTCATCGCCATCTATAGGCGTTCCTGCAAATCCATAAACTTGGTTTGAACCTATAGATACAACACCAGTTAACTTCTGCCATTTAGCATCTACATTAGGTGTAAAATTAATTGTACCTCCAGAACCTACTATTGCTGTAGCAAAATCTTCATTAGAAAACATACCATATCCAGCAGTTCTAAAATCAGCAGTAGAACCAATAACTTGGTCAGAACGATTTATCTCCGTCCAATTACCATTATCAAGATATATTAACTCAATAAATGATGATTTACTTACTATATGTGTTGACGTTTTTAATTCTATATTACCTGTTCCATCGTATACTGTAATATCATTAGCACTAGAATAAATAATAACCCTATCTGATATTGCTGGATTTATAGAAACAAGACTATTTAAGTCATCATCAGCTCCACCTTCACCTTGTAAGTCTATTTTAGTTAAAGCTCCTTGTCTATTATATAAACCAGTATCGTTTGACATACTTACCGTTTGACTTGGTATCATACCATTCAACCCATTTGTAACAATGTAATTTGTTATCTCGTATGATTTAGATATATCGTTAACTGTAGCCGTTCCAGCACCAGAGCAACATCCACCTGAAGCGTAGTCGGCATCTAAGAAGAATTGATAACCGAATGAATCGTCAAAAATATTTGTATTATCACTACCTCCAGAAACAATTTGGTCTTCTGTGTACGTTAAAAATCCTGTACTAGTAATTGTTACACTTCCGTTTTGTTGTGTAGTGTAAGGGCTTCCAAATAGATATAGAACATTACCTATTGTTGTTGCTGTAAAGTTCTCATCTGCTGTTTTATAATATGCATTAATAGCAGATGCTATATCTTCAGCCATAGAAGATGCTGTTCTAGCACCTGTATAAGTTATAGGTGTAGCAATATCTATTAAGTTAGTACCAGAAAAAGAGGTTATAGATGTAATAGAACCAACACCTGTTGGAGCGTCTATAGTAATAATACCTGTAGAAACTCTGTTTGCTGCTAAAGAAGAACCCTGTAAACCTAATGTCTTTGCTGTTCTAACACCATCTAAAGTATTATCTAATACATCAACTATTTCGGTAGCTAATGGACTACCAGCCGAAGCTATTGGTTTTGTTACGTAAATATAACCAAGTCCATTACCTATATCGTTTAATGCTGTTGTTGAATAATCTGGTGCTGCCATTATGCCTGTATTTTAAATATTAATTTTACACTAGATAGTTGATTCTCTACATCACTACCTAGCATTTTCTTTGGATTTAAGAATCTTATTTTGAAATCACTTGCGTTCTTATCGTATATATCTGTTATTAGTATAACTTTATTTCCATTATTTGTAATAGAACCTAAACTACCTCTTCCACTTCTACCCCAAGAAATCTCTTCAGCAGATATAACTTCTGGGTAGTAATCTGTAGAACCTCCTGAGAAGAAATTCTGTACTGTTATACTAACATAGTTTTGCTGCCAATCTAATACAACTCCTCCGTTAGATATATCAAAAAATGGTGCTATTCCTAGTGCATCTGTTACGGATTGGAATGTAGTTCCATATTTGTTCTGAGATGTTATTGAATAAGTAGGTACTGTACCTACAGGGAATGATAATAATACCTCAACGAACATACTCTCAACTACAGTGTCTGTAGCATTTACAGTGTATGTTGTTGTTGTTACATCTCCAGCAGTTACAGAAGAACTTGATACCGAACTAACATTAGTTCCAGCAGCTACAACACTATTATATGTTGATGCAAGTTTATTTACATTTGTACTAGATAGAGATACCGTATACTCACTACCTGCTAGATTAACAGAAACTCCAGTTCCAGCAGCTACAGTAACGTCTGAATTACCAGCACCCAATCCTGTAACTAATTGTGGAGTTCCATCTGAACAAGAGCATCCTGCATCACAATCTGATATTCTTAATATCTCAGAAACATATCCTGATATATGAGTTGACTTGCCACACTTAAGGGCTGTTCCTACCATCTGAGCTAACGATGTTATCTCTTGGAATTTCTTTAACTCGCTTAACGCAAGTACGTCATTGTTATTACCTTTCGCAGTTTGATATCTATTCCACTGGCTACGGATACAACAATAAATATCACACAAATCGCCATCGCAAGATACTTGTATTACTTTTGAACCTGTAACAGAGTCTATAATGTAAACTCCATCACCTAAATTATATGTTAATGTTGATGTTAATGAACTTGAATGCTCCACCGTTGAATCAGCTACAGTATAGAATGTAGATGTGTAAACAGAACTACCTGTTCCAGTAACATCTGCTGTTGGTACTGAAGGTGGGTAATGTATTGCAAAAGCTCTAACTATAGATGGAGATATTCCACCTACTGTATAATCAGAATCATCAGTTGCTGTAAGTCTTGGAGTGATACAATCAACATCCATACTAATATCAACCGAAGGACTTGAGTAACTCAATGTCTCAGTCTTAACCTTTGTAACCTCATAAGGTACTCCAGATGTCTCTTGCCATTCTAGTGTAAAGGTATAATCATCTTGTAAAGGTAATCCACTACCGTCTAATGGTAATGGAATAACAATAGTACTATCTAATGATACGTCTGGGTCTATATCTGGTACACCATGATTGGTGTTATTATAGAATATTCCACCTCCAGAGGTTTCAGCCTTTATTACTATTGTAACGTCTGCTGGGTCTATACTCTGTGAAACATAGTCAGTTGTATCAGTGAAAGTTACTTGTTTGGTAGCTAGGTCATATCTAAACTTACCATCAAAATCAACTGTAGTTAATGCCATTTTATATTGTAATTTTTTACAAATATAACCAAAAAAGAGAGACATAAATATCTCTCTTTTAATAATTTGTTATGTTTTTTAATTTAGAAAGCTAAAGTCATCAACTCAGCAAGAAGTTCTTTATCTTCTTTTAAGGCTTCAATGAATATCTTTTTAGACTTCCATTTTAATTCTTCCTTACCTTTCTTGTATTTAAACCAAGTGTTGTTGCCTGAACAAGTAACTACTTCTTTCTCTAATAGATTATCTATAAGAGTTTCTTGAATTGATTTAGGTTCTTGTCGCTCAACTTTCTCAGATTTAGGTTCTGAATCTTTCTTCATCAATGTTGTCATTGTTTCAAAAGCTTCTTTATACTTTGGATTATCAATAGCCATCTCAGCAAAATAAACTACAACATCTAATCCAGATGGAGCAGTAATAAATGTGCTGCCATTTTTCCATGATAGTGTTCTTTCTGATTCGTTTAAAACCAAAACATCACTATAGATAGCGTGGATAATTCTAACTTTATTTTTTAAACTTTCCTGTTGCATACCATCAATGAATAAGCTTGGATTTTTCTCAGCTAATCCTCTCATGTAAACACGAACTTCATACTCACTCATTCCTTGAATAGCCTTGTAATCAGAGTTATTCTTTGCTAAAGCTAATCCGTAAGCTCTAACCTCTTTAATGTCATTGTTGTTAACGAAGTGTCTAGCATTATCTAGCTTTCTTGAATCTTCAAAGCTTTTCTCAGCTAACTTCTCAACATCTAATTCTCTATAAAGAACAGCAGAGTTGATTCTTGTTTCAGAATTTGCTTCATTATAACCTGCAACCTCTAAATATTTTAACTTGTTTGATTCCCTTGCACTAACAGATATAACTCCGTTCTTAATAAGGATTGATTTTCCTTCAATTCGTTTTTCGTTTTTTAATGATGTAATTTCATCAGCCCAAATTGTATTCTGACCTGGCATATAAACAGCAGTTCTTTGTTGATTTGTTTCTGGGTCGAAAACCTCACAAGCTCCTGGTATAGTTACTGTTGGAGGGTAGAATGGATATTGTTTACTTGCTCTTTGCGTTAATACAAAACGTCTTTCTTTTTCTAATTTTACTTTGTTCATTTTATTTTTATTTTAATTGGTTTAAATTTAATTAAAGAAAGGAGTGAGACTAGCCCACTCCTTCTTATTGTCAAAACAAAATTAAGCTCTTTTCCAGTAGCCTGATTTGTTTTTTGCCTGAAGTTCAACACCTACATGAGATAAGTATCTTACTTCATCCTTGTCTAATCCAGAATCACTTTGTGATAATCCTTCAAAGTAGTTAACCTCCATTTCACGAGATACACCTTTGTTAGCTAAGAATCTTTTTCTTAAAGTTGGAATCATTGCTCCAGCTTCAGAACCTCCAGCTACTTTAGACATACCCATTGGTAACATTAACCCTTCGTAAGAGTATCCGAATCCATCAGCACCTAAAACTTGAGGGTCATTCATTGCATCTAGACATCTCTTCTCGTAAGTATAAGCACCTAATCTAACTTTGTTGAAGTTTAAAGCAATTGCTTTTTCAGCATCAAAGTTAAATACTCCGTAAGAGATAGCTCCATTAGAAACTCTATCACCAAGTTCTCTATCTAATTGTTGGTCTAAATCAATACCTAAGTTTAACATATTTGTTTTATCAGCAGATTCTTTATCAATTACAGTGTTGTAATCGTAAAGGTCAGCTAAAGTTACACCTGTTAAAGAAGCATAGTTTAAAGTGTTACCACCATCTAATGCTTGTGTAATAACACCATTAGTTCCTGAAATTGGTGCATCAGTTTCTAATGTACCATCAACAAATAATTCTGAGATATTAGCTGTGTTTGAAACTGCTTCTCCTACTAAACAAGTAGTGTCAACTAATTTCAACATAGTCATATATCCATCAGCTTCTCCTGGTAAGAACGCTTTTCTATCTCCAGCAGGCATATCAATCCATAAAGCTTGTAACTTCTCAGTTCCTGTAACTTCATATTTTGATTTCAAGATTTGTAAGTTCTCTGTGTACTTAGTTACCTTAGTACTTAAAGATTTTTGGAATCCTGTTCCTTCACCGTTCATGTTACCGATAATGATAATCTCTTGAGCAGCAGCAATCGAAGGGATTGCATCAGCAGAGTTTAAAGGTGTTACAGTGAAAGCTGTGTTGTTTGTTACAGCAGTAACTAAACCAGTAATATAATTACCAGCAGAAGCTAAAGTTCCAGCAGCAGGACGAATTTGAACTACGTCATACAATCTAACTGGCATACCTTTAGTTGTTGCAGTTACACCTGTATCATAAGGAGAATAAGAACCGAAATCTGTTTTTGCATCAGCATGAACTGTAAATGCTACAGCAGCTCCAGCAGCTCCAGCTCCACCGTTTGTTGCTTTGATTTTAGGCATCACTCTGTTCTTCTCAAAACGAGAATATTCGATGCTATCAGTTGCAGCTTTCGCTCCAGCTAAATCTAAAAATCCAGTCAAAGTTTCGTTGAATCTTTGAACTAATTTACTTTGAATGTGAGGTTTGTGTAATTCTTGAGAAGAAATAAAGTTGTGACTTCTCACTACATTTGCTCCACCACTATTGTACGTTGCCATTTTTTAAATGTTTTTTTGTTATTAAAAATAATTACCTAATTGGTCAGCCATCTTTTGTAATGGGTCTGCTGACTCTCCGCTTGATTGCGTTTTACCATTGCCTAGTGTAATGTTATCTTCATTAACTACAGTTTGTTTAGCACCTCTAGCGAGTCCTTCGCTATAAGCTGACTTAATCATTTTACTGTGGTTCATAAGGATATAAGAATCTCTATAGGCTTTATTCTTATTTATTGAGCCATCTTCATTAGCCCATCTATTAGCCAACCAATTTGGATTCTTTAACGTATCAAGCATTGTAGTCCTCTCTTCATTCGACACATTAAAGTCTAAATTTACTGGCGAATCCTTGCCTCCTAAATTCATTCTTAACTTTGTCAAAGAATTAAGCTCTTGTTCCATCTGCTTAATACTAGCGTCAATATCCTCTTGGGTTGGTTTATAAACTTCTTGTTGCTGTGCTGACACCTTAAAATCATCGAATCCTAAGCTATCTCTAAATTCAGATAATTCCTGTCTAGCACTTCTTACTTTTCTACTAAACTTAGATTGAATACCCTTAAGCTCTCTCTCTGATATGTCACCATCCTCAATCATTTCAGCAATCTCAGCTTCAGATTTCTTAAGTATTTCAAATTCGTAAAGTTCATTCTCAATCTCAGAATCAGATATTTCTGGGTCATTCATTTGCTCATACTCAGTAAGAATATCCCATTCATTCATAGAGTTGTAATCTGTATTCTTCCAAGATACAATCTCATTAAATGATAAACCATACTTTTCCTGTGCTTGATTCTCAAATTGTTCAAATACATTCTCAGATGACAATGTATTTTCTTTTAGTGCTTTATATTCTGAAACTAAATCTTCAATACTCTCAAATTCACCATCTGTATAAGATGATACATCAATTGTTGGTTTATCACCTAAAACAAATTCATCTGCTAACTTTTCTTCAGTTTGTTTATTATCATCAGTACTATCCTCTACCGTTGTATCTTCCTCTGATACAAAGTCTAAATCATCTGATACGTTTTCATCTTCCACAACAGCTTCTACGGAATCATTCTGCTCAAGATTCTCATTTTCAACCTGTTGGTCATCACCAGTGGTACTATTTTCATTAGTTACCTCTTGGTTTTCTTCTTTATTCTCTGGGAACATTTCCCCAACTGCGTCTGCTAATAAACTCATTTTAATTGTATTTAATTAATAATTAGCAAATTACAGAAGAATATGTATATTTTTAAAGGTATTTTTGTACTTTAAATTTATTTTATATAACTTTGATTAAAAATAAAACAAATGAAACTAAATAATAAGTACATAAGAGAGGTAAGAATGAATACTCTTGGTGAGAACGGAAAGCTAATGACAAGAGAGGAATTGTCGAATAAGATAGATGTTCAAATAAAAACTTTACAGCACATGGAAACTAGGGAAGATTTCGACCCTAGAATAAGTACCATGTATAAATTTGCTGATTTCTTTAATATATCTATAGAGTCCTTAATTAAGACTACATAAATTTATCCGTTCTTGTTGCTGCTCTTGCTGGGTCAGAGAATACCTTTGTTCCAGCAGCACCTAATCCAGATGGCTTATTATTATCACCATCTTCTTTATCATCACCATCTTGTGCTTCTTCAATCTTTTTCATATCCCAATAAGACTCTCTATCTATTAATTTTATTTTATTGATAGTCTCATGGTCTGAGTATTCCTTATTGAATCTAAGTTCAGCTTCTAATCTCATTATCTCAGCCTCAGCCTTAGCTTGTTGTTTAATCTTCTCTGCTTCAGCAGCAGCCATAGCAGAAGCCTGCTCTCTTTGTGCTGTTACTTGTTCACGTTGTTGGAACTCAAGCATCTTCTCTTCAGCATATATCTTTCTTTTTTGAGCTAGATATTTTATAGCTTTCTTTATATTCATAACTCTCTTAATCTCAAAGATATCCTCTGGTTTAATCTCTTGATTTTGAAGAGCTATATTTAATGCGTTTAATAAATCCTGTAATTCATCTGCTGTAGGTATTGCTTCTATCTTTATACCTAACTCAGACATCTCAACATCTTTTGCAAACTCAATAGACTTTACACCTAGTTTGCCTATTATATCCTCATAAGCATCAAGACCATCTCCATATACAACCTTATACTGAACCATCTTAGATATTACTCTTCCAATAGGAGCTAGTATTCCGTTCAAGAAACTGTTATACAACTCTCTTGTTACGTTGTTACTTGATAAGTTTCTTAATTTCTCTATTCCAACTAAAGCATCTTTATCTGGTTTAGCTCCATCAGCAACTGTGTTTTGCCCAAGATTTTCTCTAATTAAATTCATCTCAGACATTATTGATTGGTCAAGAGATAGTAATAATTGAGTAAATGGAGAGCTTAACTCTTGTATAGGATTACCATTTGCAGGGTCTCCATTAACATCTGTTCTAGAGTAAAGGACAATACCTTTCTGCTTATACATAGCTATAAGTTCTAATGGATTTTTCATATCCATAATAGCCATAACATCAGTTAGCCCATTAACATCTATAGCAACACCTGTAGGATTTATTTCTGATATAACGTGTCTCTTACGTAGTACAAGCAATTGAATGTTATCAATATTTGGAATCATAATCTCAACAGGAGATTTTCCTTCTACCTTGTAACCAACATATCTTCTTATTAATTTTGGACTAAGTTTTTTAGTATCATAAGGGTCTTTATATCTCATCATGTTCTTCGATAACCCATAATTAAGAATTGTATCTGAATTTACAATCCAAAGTCCTTCATAAGATACTTGTCTATCCTTTATAACAACATTAGCCTCGTCATTTGTATACCCATAACTCTTCTTATCAAAATAAGTCTTTCCATTTTTATTCTTCTCAACCCAATAATTCTGGTCTGTTGTATAGAATATGAAATCTAATACTTGAATCCTGAAGTCATCATAGTTGTAATCCACATCATAATTATTATTATCATAATAAGGATTACCATTCATACTAGAGTTCTTCTTAGCAATCTCCATCCATTGAGCTGGAGATACTGTCTTGTTTTTATCTCTTAACTTTAATTCTTTTATTGTTAAGAATATAACCTCTGACTCATAATCTACATCAGAGAAATCTGGTTCTGAAGTGTAAGATGAATAATAGTTTGATATATCTGAATATCTTAATCTTATATTGTTGTTCTCATCAAAATAAATCCTAGCTCTACCCTCATTAGCTACAACTAAATCTTTAGTAATTCTAGCTCTAACCTTCTTCTCCCAATCGTTATTGTAAAGCTCAAAATCTACTATCTCCTCCATACCAATCTCTATTGGCTGGCGATATTCCATGTCCATGTATAAGTCAAGCTCTTCTGCGTCTTTAGGGTTGAATCCAGATTTATCCTGTAAAGTAACACCAGTCTCAGCTTCAATAGCAGCTAACTTCTCAGCCATAATCATTTTCATGAAGTAAGAGTTTCTGTCTGCATCCCTCTTAACTCTAGAGTAAGGAGATATAGCATTAAACTGACACTTATGGTCTTGATTAATCATATCACCAACAATCCTATTAACAATAGTTTCGCATGGTGTAGATATTCTCCAATCAATATTCATTAATGAAGTATCACCAGTTTGGTCTATTGCAGCATTAAGTAATGGTTTATACTTGTTTACACTTTGATTATTACTAGCGTAATCTCTTAATTCTTTTATTTTCTTAACCCTGTCTGTTGAGTCAGCATTCATCACACCATTATGATATATGGCTTTACCCATCTTTAACCCGAACTTATCTTTCGATTTTTCTTTAGGGTCGATACAATCATTTGGAAACGGAAAGTTATTGTGCATTATATATAAATTTTAGCAAAGATAATTAATTTTTAGATACTTACAGAGGTACAATCATATTTTATGAGTCTTAAAGAAAGAAGTTAAACTTAACTTGTGTTCTTTCTCATTATTAACTTGTTTATTCCTAACTGGTGTAACAGCTAGTTTAGAAATCATACAGGCAACGGTCATATCGTATATAGTCCACTTACCAGAATCAAACTTCTCCCAATCTGATAGCATATCATCAAATGGACAGTTACCATACATATCTGGTCTTATATCTCGTTCAGGAATTCCAAATTTAGTTCTCTGAATATCTGGTGTTATCTGTCCTATGAAATCATAAATATAACTCTCTAAACCTCCAACAGCTATTTCCCTAACCATCTCACCAGTCATTGATACTCCATATATGTAATTTCTACTTGTACTCTTGGAGTAGTCACTCTGCTTTGTTCTTTGTATGTAATTCTTAAATCCATTATCTAACATCCAGTTAATTATTCCTGGCTTATTATTCTCTGGTAATACCTGCATACCATAAAAAACGCAAGTCTTAGCTACATCATCATATAGTATAGTTTCTTTTGGAGGTCTCTCTAAGTATTTAAGAAAGAAGCAGTTACTATTCTTAGGGTTTATTGGGTCATACTTTCTGAATCCAGCCATAGCTCCTTTAGAGTATCTCTTCTCATCAACAGTAGTTCTATGGTCAAATGGGTCAACCCCAAAAGCTCCCATGTGTGTATTAAGAGGATTTGGTATTCCTCTAGACATCTCAAACTTATTTCTATTATTCTCGTCTGGCAACCATGACACCTCCCACTTACCATTAGGGTCATCCTTGAATGATACCTTGAAATTCTCTCTATCCTCCCATATAAAGTTACCCTTCCTTACTACAGGCTTTGTCTCTTCATTGAATTCTCTCTGTTGAATAATCTTGTATACAGGAAATACATTTGTAGTAGTTGAAGATTGAAACGCTTCCTTAATGTTGAATGGATACTTTCTAGTAAGTGCTGCTAATTCTTTCCCTTCTAATCCCTCTCTCTCTGCTAGTAATGCCTTTTTAGCTTTCTCTATTTGACTATATCCATATTCATTAATGAAACCCTCAAATCCATAATAAGATGGCTTAAATAGCCTCCAAAGACCTGAGCGAGTTCTTCCATCTGAACCTAAGTCTGTTGGGTCTGAATCTAAATAAATATCATAAGCTGATTGTCCTCCACCTTTTTCCAACTCCTCAACAGTTGTTGTAAATATAGCTTTACCTATGATTCTAATACCAACCCTTAGACATGGCTTAACAATATTCCATCTAGCATAAGCATCACCCTCTGTGAATTTACCAAACTCATCACAGTAGTATCTAGATAATTTAAATCCATCATAAGCTGTTTCAGAAGAAGACGCATAATCAATCAATGAGTCAAGAACATTCTTATAGGTCTTTGTATCACCCTTACTACTCCTTGTTGATGGCTCTTCAAATCTTAATGTCTCCTTTGGATTCTTATCACCAGAATCCGTTGGCTTCCAGAATGATGGTAACTTCTTCCATGAGAATACTATCTTTCTGAATACATTCTTACCATCCCTATTTGTTTGTGACTGTATACCGCAATGAACCTCCTTAGTTCTTGATGCAAACTCATACAGTATATTTGTTGATAACATAGTCTTACCACTACGTCTATTTGTAAAGTAAGCTAAACCATAACAATTATCATCATGCTCTGCTGCATCCCAACAATAAAAAAAATCCCTATCAGAATCTCTAAACTCTGGTAAGCCAACACCTTCACCTCTCCAATATGATAAATAAAAATAATGTATACCTGTGATATACTCTATACCACCATTATTGTAAAAGAAAACTCCATTCTTTCTCTTCTCAAACTCCTCAACCAAGAAACTCCTTCTAGCTTCTGCTGACCATTCGTTGAACTCTTTATCTGATGGAACTACTGGTGGTGTAAATTTTTGTTTCTTGACTGGAAGACTACTATTCATTATATCCTTCCTAGATGGAGGCTCAGGAAGTGTTACCTTAATCCCATCAATAATCCTCTCCCTAACAAACTCGTTAGGCATCTGCATCCTGTTAATTTTCCATTGACCAATGTAGTTATCAATCATTTCCCAAGAATTATTTCTTCTAGCTCACCACCAAATTCAGCTTCAGCTTTCTTAAGCTCTGGAGCAAACTCCTGTTCCATATCTTTTAACTGGGTATTGTACTTTGATAAGTCACCAACAAATTTTAGTAACCTATCTATAACCTTATCTTGAGATGATGATAGTGATTCAGAAGACACAACTGGTACATTTATCTTCTCAGTTATTGTTTCTCCATTCTTAACCTTCTCTACCTCTATATCTAATCCATTAATCATGATTGAGTTTATATCATCAACCATTCTCTTTAATCCAAAATAACTTCCTACTATTGTTCTTTTTGATTCATACTTAGATATTAATCCTTCAAGGTATTCAATGTAATCACCCTGCTCTCCACTTATCTTTTTTGGTCTATCCATTTTATTTGATTTATATCATCCAAAAATCTGAAATTCAGATGATTAATCATAGGTATATTTGTACCAAAAAAAATCCCTACCAAATTAATGATAGGGATTTAGTGATTATAATATGTTAAGGATAAACTCTTATTTCTAAAGAATTATTTGATAATCTCACATCTGTAAACCCAGCAGAACTTATATCATAAGTCCTTACTGTTATAGAATCGACATCAATTCTATTAGTACTAACTACTGTATCAGGTGCAACCTGACCAGTAAATATAAAAGTTTTATCTGCTGTAAATTCTCCAACTAAAGTAGCAACATAAACACCTGCTGAACTATATGACCATGTTAAATCACCACTTAATGTATTTTCTAATACAATTGCAGTTGGTTCATCAGTACCTGTTTGAGTTATTAATCCTCTCCATACCTTATATGGTGCATTAGTATTTGGAGTAATAGCTTCAACTGCTGATTTAGCCTCATCCACTACTACTTGAGATTTCTTTCCTAGAACATCAAAATAAATTAATGAACCTGTACCTTCAGTTAGTACTGATGAAATCTTATTTGAGTTCAAGTAAAAAGTTGCTCCTGAAGCAGTCTCTGTTAAGGCTATTAACAGATTTGAGCTACCACCAACGATTGAAACGCTCTCATCTACTACTACGGTTCTTGAAATTCCAGCTTCAACATCCGCATATTCTATCTTTGTCTCTGAACTTAGTGAGTATACTCGAATAATGTTCTCATCATCTAAGTAAAAAGCATCACCACTTGCTGTATATGTTAAACTAATTAATGACATATATTATGATTTAATCATCACACTACCTTCAGTATCAGATGTATCAGTGATTGTTCCACCTGTAATTGTAATTGTAGTGCTACCTGAGTGAGCAGCAGAAGCTACCTCGTAAGTCTCATTATTAGCATCAGTACTACCAAATAATGTTAAAATCTTACCAGCAGTAAAGTTAGCAGAAACATCTCCTTCAGCAGCATCTAATACAATTGTAGTACCAGTGTAAGACGCTACTTCATAAGTTAAGTAACCTTCTTTAACGTATATTTTATCTAGTACAGCTTCTTTAGTTTCATCAGTTATGAATCTAGCTTTTTCAGTACCAGCTCTATCGTAAATAACAACAGCTACTGAGTTATCTTCGTAAAGGTTAATAACTCTATCAGAGTTTAAGTAAACTGTTGTAGATGGATAATCTGGTAAGCTTACCTCAAATAATCCAGTAGAAACAGCTTGAATTTGAGTAACACTATTAGCTACTTCAACTTTATCTCTCCTACCTGATTGTGGGTTAACATACTCAATTTCAGAACTAGAAGTAGTTCCATAAACTACTAAAATGTCTGCCTCTTCAATTTGTACTCCTGTACCGTCTGATAATCTTTTTAATGTAATTGTTGCCATATTATATAGTAATATTTTTTATTTTACACAAAGATAATAGTATTTTTCTTTGGTTTTTTATTTATTGTTAGATTTTTTCAATCTTTTATATTTATTTCCTCCTCTAGCTCTAACATCTCCTGGCATATCAGTTTTTGAACCTCTATTTTCAGATGCAGTTTTTATTCTTGTACCTCCCTTTACATGAGCAACATCATTCCCATCTCCTTTCTTAATCCTGCCTTCTTTTCTAGCTTTTGCATTCAACCTATTACGCTCTGCTCTAGCTAGCTTCTGTTGTTTTGAAGATTGAAACTTTTTGTATTCGTCTTTATAATCTCTCATTATTAATATTTTATGATACAAAAATACAAAAAAATAAGCCTCCAAAATATATGGAGGCTTACTTAAAACTAAAAACTAAAAACTATGAATGAAAAAACTTAATACAAATATACAAAATATATTTTATATATCATCACTAATTACACATTCTGTTGTTAAAAATAATCCTGCAACAGATGATGAGTTCTCTATTGAGTTTCTTACAACCTTGAATGGGTCTATTATTCCGCTTTGTATCATGTCTACAGTTTTTTCTTCTCTAACGTCATATCCGTAACTAAAATCTGTATATGTAATCTTAGATAGTACTTTATCTGGATTAGTTCCAGCGTTAGATAGTATCTGTCTAAATGGAGAATCTAATATATTGTATATTATCTCTATACCTAATTTAATATCTTTATTTCCTGTATATAGATGTTTTACAGCATCCTTAGCTCTTAGTAAAGCTATTCCACCACCAGGAACAATTCCTTCTCTCATAGCAGCAGTTGTAGCACCAACAGCATCATCAACCCTATCCTTTCTCTCAATCATCTCTGTTTCAGTTGTACCACCAACATATATTACAGCTACTCCACCATTTAATCTAGCTAATCTACCGTTGAAATATAATTTTCTTGGTAAATCATCCTTGTATAATTCTATCTGACCCTTTATGATATCTGCTCTATCTTTTCTTCCTAAACCTTCTCCAGTTATAATTGTGCTATGCATATCAGATATAACCTTATCTGCATGACCGAACATATCTGCTGTGAAGTTCTTTAGTTCTCCTAACTCCTTCTTAACAACAACACCGCCTGTTATTGCTTGGATATCATTTAGTAATTCTGACTTCTCATCCTTAAGACCTGGCATATTAACAGCTAAACTACTTAACTCACCCTTTCTTTTATTCATTATTAAAGAATACAGAAGTTCTCCGTTCATGTTTGAAGAAAAGAATACTATTGGCTTGTTTGTATTTAAACTCTCGTAAGCTTCAAGTATAGGGTATATTTCTTTTGTAGTTGACAGGTCTCCATCAACCAATACAACTAGTGAGTCTTCAATCTCAGCTCTCATCTTGTGAGGATTTGTAATGAACTGTAAATCAGCTACACCTGCTAAAATCTTTGTACCCTCTAATATATCAGTTCTCGTTGTACTAGAACCAGATGCTTCTACAGTAACAAGTCCATCAACCTTTACTTTAGACATTACATCAGCAACTAATTCAGCTATTTCTTCATCTCCATTAGCTGATATGTTAGCAACTTGCTTTAAGAAGTTATAATCATCATCAATAAGTATTGCCTTACTTCTAAGGTAGTCAACAACTTCATTTACAGCTAAATTAATACCCTTGTAAACATCAATAGGGTTAGCACCTTTACCAATAGCATCAAGACCTTTTGATATTATCTGTTGAGCCAAAACAGTTGATGTTGTTGTACCATCGCCAGAATCGTCTGCTGTCTTACTAGCAATCTGCTGAATAAGTCTAGCTCCAATGCTTTGAATTGGGTCTTTAAGGTTTATTGAATTCACAACTGTTACACCATCCTTAGTTACGTGTGGTATTGGTTTTGTGTCAATTATAACATTTCTACCTTTTGCTCCTAAAGTAACTTTAGCTGCATCAGCTAATGTATCTACTCCTTTTTGTAATTGTTTTCTTGCTTCGTCCGAGAAGCTCACATTTTGTTTCATTTTATTTAATTTTATTTGATTGCAAAAATATTTTTCTTTTCTAGTACTCTATAAGTTTCTCCTTCATCAATGATATTAACACCGTAGTTTCCATCATATATTGCTATATTGCCAACCTTAATATCTTTAACTTCAGAACCTACAGAAATAACCTCTCCTGCATTTGGGTCTACCTTGTACTCATCTGGGATTGAAAATCTTCCCATAAACTTATCCTCTGGAGGAAATGGTTTTACTATTACTCTATTGTCTAATGGTTTTAACATAATATATTTAATTTAATTTTGTTGCTACTATATCTCTTGTATTAACTCTAAAATACTTCTTGTCACCTACTGTAATGAAGTAATCTCTATTCTTCTTAAAATAGATTGTGTCATTTATTTTAACGCCCAAGTTCTTCATTTTTGAGCATATATTCTTTAAAACTCCTTTTGATGAGTCATGACTTAAATCAACCTTAGTAATAACTCTACCTATTCTAAAATCTTCTTCTTTTTCTTTTATAGGCTCTATTAAGTTCCACTCATTAAGCATCTTAATTTTTCCATCTCTTACTCTGCAATAACAATCCTCGTATCTTATTTGATAAACCTTCTCTCCATTTATAACTGCCTCATTATCATCATGAGTAAGAAAGTGATGTGTATAAACAACATCTCCTGGCTCTAATTCTATATCTAAAACTTCATCAGTATAACTATTTATAGCTTCTAATGGAGCAGCTACAACAACACCACATCTAGTCACTATATCATCATCAAATGGATTGAACTCTGAATCTATATTGAATTTGAAGTTCTTGAATGATAATGTATGTTTACTTTCCTTCTCCGCTTTAACGTATACAGAATCCCTAATGCTAATAATATCATCACCAACTAATTTTGAATGAATATCTCTTTCTAATATATAGAATTTACCCTCACCAAGAGATTCAGCTTTAAATAACATTATAGCTTTATCATGCTGTATAATATCTCCAACATTAAATATTGAATTATCATTCACAGAAACTACCTCAGCAAACCTAGACTCACCATCAAAGTTCTTCTTAATGAACAACTTATTTTCAATTGAATTAAGGCTAATCTCTTTTATAACTATATAGCCATAGTTTATCATCATAACTTTATACTTAGATATACTGGTTGATTAACAAATGCTTTTATTAATTTTTCCTCTCCATCTACTTCTGCAAAAATCATATAGATTACCTCTCCATGAAATTCATAACAAGATTCATCTCTTATAATACTAGTTATCCTAGCTTTTTTTCCAGATATTCCTAATGATTGTCCTACTTGATACTGTAAACCAGAGCCTACAACTCCTATTCCTACAGAAAATATTTCCACATTATTTAGTGGCTTAACCTCTTGTTCCATTTAATTTAAATTTAATGAATCAAATATAGGTTAGTTTTTTGATTTATGAAAGGTATAATTATACTAAAAAATAACCCCCAGATTTTTCTGAGGGTTATTTTAAAAACAATGTTCTTGCAAAACAAATTATTTATTTCTTCTTATAGCGTGCCATTACTTGCCTTCTAGCTGATTTAGGGTCTTCACCGTTTGCTATTTTAGCTTTAATTTGAAGTTCTTGTTGTTTCTTATCTCTAACAGAAGCACCTGCTAGTGATGATTTTTTTTCTTCTTTAGCAGCTTTAAGTTTATTATACTTATTAAGCTCTTCTTTTGAAAATGATTTTTTACCTGCGTTTAATGCCATGATTATATTAGATTTATAATATTAAAGAGCAAATTTAATTATTTTTTCTTTAGAAATAAAACTTCATCAAATGTATTTTCACTATTTTTTTCAAAGCTGAACATATAGTTTCCAGTTTTTTGAGACAACTCAAGTTCCATATCATGATTATTTCCTGACTCTGAAAACAATAATTTCATAGTTTCAAACCCATTTTCCTTTTTAATAGAAACGATTGAAGGATTTAATTCAAACAGTTCTACACCATCCTCATTAAGAAACTTTAAGATTACTTTATCCTTTAATAAATTAATGTTTACTGATTTGTATTCTCTATCAACAATATCCCCTTCTGTTGTTGCATAAATTATTCCATTTTTAATTACAACTTGATTTTCGATTTTGAAATCTTGACTTGCCACATTTAATGTGATTAATAATAATGTAGCTACTAATACTCTTTTTAAGTTTTTCATAATATTTAGTTTTTATTGGTTTATATAATACTCTAACGTAGAAGTTTTTATTTTGTTTCGTTTTTATGTAACTTTTTTTTCGCTTCTACTTCTTTCTCCTTGTTTAACAGATACTTACGACATAAAATAATTCTTCTTTTCATATCCTTAATATCACTATCATGAAGTTTTACATTGAATTTTTTAATTCTAAAGTAGTATGGAATATCAAAATCTAAAACCTCATTATCAAAATCATATCCAGGATTTTCATCTCTAAATTTATTAATATCAAATATCATGTTTCTCTCTTGTTGTTCTATTGCTCTTCTCCAAGCTAAGTCATCCTCCTCTGGTTGACCCATAGAATACCATAGAGATTGTCTTGCTGCTAAAACCTGATGCACTGGATTATTAACTAATCCATATATCAACTCTCCCTCTGTAGCACCGTCTAACCAACAGTATCCTTTTATCTGCCACTCATATATGCTAGATAATTCAGCTTTATCAAATGAATCCATATCCCAGTTTGATTTAGCATCTCTTATTATTCCATCCTGTCTATTATCTGGAGTTCCAGCTATATAACCGTTGCTTAACTTTTCATCATTCTTAATGTAGAATTCATTATCAACTAAAGATGCTATTTCAAGAACATCTTGCTCACACATATTACCCTTATCTAAATATTTATTAGATAATATTCTTCTTCTTCTCCAATAAACAGTTCTAAATATTTCATCTAAATAAGTTTTAACTCCATCAGGAAGAGTTTCTGGTGTTTCAACAAAATCCCTTTTAGCTTCAAGTTCCTTTATTTTTTTTAACTGATTAGGAGTTGGCTTAGGTCTTCCTAATAAATAATCAAGCTCCTCTAGCTGCTTATCTGTGATTGATTTTAAGCTTGTTAAAATATGACCCAATCCACTAGGTCTAAATTCGTAATCTTCAAATATATATTTCATTGTTTATTTTTTTTGTTTATTAAATTATTTTTATAACAGTCACTAAACAATATAACTCGTACCTCGTTACATTCGCTAAAGCTTGTTTAGTTTGGTGTTGTGCATAATACTATTTACTTAACTCCTTTAATTTTTTTGTATACATAGATGTCAATTCTTTATCACCCTTAATATGTTCCTTAACTCTAGCTAAAGCTTCTAATGTTTTAGATTTATTGATGTGGTCTATCTTCCTTTGTCTCTCCTTATCATCACCAAGCTTATTAACCTCTTCAGGACTTTTAGGAGCTGCTGGAACTTTTACAGAATCATCAACTGGAATTTCCTCATCTTCACCAAGAAAACCATGTTCATATAAATTCATTAGCTTAAGAACAACTCTAGATAAAGCTCTTTTCTCAGCAGTTGCAACTGGATAATTCTGTATCGCATCCTTAGTTCCTCTTTTAAACTTTACATGAGTTATATTATACTCACCGAATGTTTCAATCTCAGAATCTCCTTTTGTTCCTATCGCTTTGATTACAGCAAATTGCTCCTCACATCT
>Ga0208898_1001044_pt1 | contig 19144 bp, 18 predicted proteins | sample VirMetDEL_Mar_4_FD_184513 | JGI IMG/M metagenome (GOLD analysis project Ga0208898, IMG submission 184513) | Aqueous microbial communities from the Delaware River and Bay under freshwater to marine salinity gradient to study organic matter... | ecosystem: Environmental > Aquatic > Marine >...
CACCAGCGGTTCGCGTTATTTCAACGCTCTTAAAGTTGTTTGCCATTATCGTTCGAGGAAAAAGGATTGTGCTTCGAGGTCGTCCTTCGCGGTGTTAAGGTCAGTGAACTTGCCGTCGATGACGGTGATATTTGCTTCGTTCTTGGAAGCTGCCAGCTTGTTTTTGGCGATAGCAACAGGTGGCGGGACGCCTCCCGGGTCCGTGACGGAAGAACCCGGGTTCCTGCCCTCAAAAACCTCCGTTATCTCAAGGTTAGGTGTACGCGAAGCACCAGTGACGAGTCCGCTAATTTTGCTTCCCCCCATCATATCCCATGAGATGGACAATGGCATTATTCTGACGTCAGCAATCCTATCTAGGTTAGTGGTTGATATAATGTTGTGTGGGCATATGAGGTCTGAAACAGGAGATCTCCCATTTTCGTACTTGCCCAAGATGGTGCCATTAAAAGTCTTTTGGCTACGACCAAATACAGACAGGTATTCGCCAATGACAAGTTTGTGAAGGCTGTCATAAGCATTGTCGACAAGAGAGGTGCCGCCGATCGTGTTTTTGTACGGGAACCAGTCGTTGGCGTCATAGGGGTAACTCGTAACGCCTCCAGTAGAGAAGTCTGCATTTGGAGAATATGCCCCGCTGTAAATAAGCTTGCAGTTAAGCTTTCCTGTCCCCAACGGCTGAAGGTAATTGGAATAGCTCCCGAAGCGAGATGAGCCCATATCGTAGGTCTCATTGCCCAGGCCCCCTGCAATGCGAATAACCCTGTCGGAATCATTCTCGCCATTGCCCAACACAATCTTTGCCCCAGAAAGACTAAATTCTTTTGGAATACCAAGTGATGGGTAGTTCACAGGCCACCCATAAGTGTACGTTGGAGGCACGGAGACCGCCACATAGCCATCGTTGTTCTGAGTCGATCCACTCGCCGAGTTGGTCCTAAACATCGGACTGTCCCTATCGTAAGCGCCATTGGGGTTGGGGCCGGCGTCAGCAGCATAAATTTCGAGCTGCCACCAGACCTCAATCGTATCGATGTTAGTGGCTGAAGTCTCCGGGAAGGTAAGCTGGATATCTTCTCGGAAGTAGTGATATACGTTGCGATTTCTAAAGTCATACTTCAGCTCAACAGCGTCGTCATTCTCTCCATCGACCTTTGCCATAGCCCCAACATATGGGGTCTGACCCGCGTAGTCTACAACCAACCCCGTCAGCTCGCTCGAATACTGACCCTCGTCAATGGTAGAGTCGCCGTGCGGAACAAGAACCTCGTAAAACGCATCGCCGTAATCTGGATCTGAGTCGTTCAGCCACTCCAGGGTGCCATACAGCTTTCTAAAGAAGTTGACGTCAGAAACAATAAACGACGACGGGTTAGAGACGTCCCATAGATTTAGGTTGATACCGTCCTGGGAACCACTGCTGAAAACGTGCGTAATTACCTTCCGACTAAGGCGCCAAAATGTGCCATTAGAATCTTCTAGCTCAAGACGCATCTTAAGAACAGCATGAGCGCCCACATGAGATCGAAAATCACCATCAGCAAGGAAGTGAACGAGCCCCCCAAAAGTCATTCGCATCTCAGAAGCTGGCTCGATAGCTAGGTCCTGATAGTATCTTGTCGGAAATCCGATTTGACCATACCTGTCGGTAACGTGGCCTCCGCTAGGGTCAAGCTGCGCTGACGAGGCATCACTTATGTGCTCTACTGTGGTTTGAGCCAGGTCATAAGAATGGTTCCACCTCGTAACAGCCTTGTACTGGTTTGCCACAACAGGGTCCATACTGACCTGACCTGTAGCCGGATGATAAACCGTATTGTTCTGCTGATTTACAGCCCAATAAGCTTCGTTCAAGAATCTGGGTACGCCCTCAAGATAGAGAGCATCATCGCCAGCCGTTTCGTGAGTGAAAACAACATCAGAGTACGGAAGCGTCCTGCCAAAGGTAGCCCCGCTCTTTATGTACAGCCCATCGTCGAGGTCAAGGTTGTAGTCCGACAGGGCGTTGTCGGCATCATCATGAGCAATCGTATAAGTAGAGCTCACCTTATGCACGGCGCACTTTAGCTCAGAGCTGCCATCAAGCTGGTACAACCTAATGCGATTTGTGATATGGTAAGACCCAGACCAAAGGTAGTAAGAGCAGCCGAAGCTCTTGGCCACATCTTCGATGATGCTATAGCAATCGACAAACGTGGGGTCATATTCCTTGGTGCGAACCTCTCTCGTGCGGTCCTTGAGCTTCTTCTTCTTAACAAAGGTCCTTACGTCTACGCTGCAGGCACGAAGGATAGATCCAAACTCAAAGTCTGGCTCAAGGATAGGGTCGCTCTCAGAGGCGAAATAGGCGTTGCGAGGAAGGCCCGCCTCTGTCAAAATATCGATTGTAGAGACCGACCCAGTGTAATCGTTAAAAGACCAGTAGTGAAAGGCGTCACGACCCGGGATCTTATTGAAGCACTCAACAAGAATCTCGGTAAGGTTCATAGTATTCGTGTACGGATTCCCGTTATTCTGCTTGAAGTCTACATACGACAGGTGAGCCAAGCCGTCCGTAAACGTCACACTAAGGTTGTTGTCAGAGATGTCGAAAGAACCCGACTCTGGCACCAGGTGGCCATACCAATGGCAGTTAAATGGGGATGGCTGGTGCCCCTTAAAGAAAAGGCAGCATACATCGCCCTCAACCAAACCGAGGAGGCTGTCCCACTTGTCGACCTGATTGCAGGTAAGCTTGGCTGAAAAGGTAAGCGACGAACCCATAGTCGTCTTGGAGAACCTGAACTCATCGCCCTCGTACTGAATCGCAACACCGGGAGCCAGGAGGTCCAGCTGATTTTCACTCACATTGCCGGCAGACCAGGCGGGAACATCGCCGCTCCTGTTGACGACCATGAGCGTCCACTGCTGACCAGTATGGTCGGTGTGCTTGCTTACAAAGTTAATCTTCTGAGCCATTAACCAAATGTACGATCGTAAGCGCGTGTCCCGCGCTGGTTAGCAAGAACGATGTTATTACCGCTGATAGAGCCCTCGACTTTGACACCCGTGTTAAAGGTATCAAGGAGCGAGTCGATACCCCCGGAGGTAGCGCCACCAGTAGTTGGAAGTCCAAAGCCCTTGGCCAAGAAGGATCCAAAAGTGCCTACCGGCAAGCCAAAGGCACTAAGAACGATAAACGCAGCCGTCAAAGCAGCAAGCCTAGTGGCAAGCTCCTTGAAGACTCTCTGAAGGGTCTGGATAAGAACCTCCCCAAAGTCCTCTCCCGCCTCCTGAGCACGCAACAGCTCATCACCGAGTCGCAAGAATGACTGACGCAAGGTCTGAACAAGGGCCTCACCAAACTGAAGCCTCTTAAGCTCCTCCTGCAACTCGCGAAGCTTCTGGGTGTCAAGATCGATGGCTTTTGCAAGGAAGCCATCCTCGGTGTCGCCAGAAGCCTTGAGCAAGGTTTTGGCATCCTGGATGCGCTGCTTAAGGACATTGATGGCTGCTGAGTAAGCGTCAATGTCGCTGCTGAACTCTCCAAACTGGAGGGACTCAGTAAATGCAGACGCCGCATCCTCAGAGGAGTCCTTGAAGTCTTGGATAGCCTGGTTAAACTCATATACCTTTTGATCATCCAGAGCCTCAAGAAGCCTCTGAATTGCATCAGCGATAACTTGAGCAGTGACCTGAGTGTTCCCGGCATCTTTCTCATCGAGGAGATCCAGGACTCGCCCTTCCTCTAGAGATACCGCAGCCGCATATTCATCGCCGAGACTGCCGAAACCCTTAGCTACCTTAGCTGCGTTGAGAGTCAACTGGTTAGCAACATCCCGGTCCAGAATAGCGTTCAAGGACTTGCGACCCGTAAGACGGTCAAGTCTATTCTCTACCTCGGTGAGGTCGTTAAGCAGGTCGTCAGCCAGCTTGCTGTCCTCGGGGTTGATAAGAGCCTCACGAAGCTGTTGCCGCAACGTAGAAAGGTTGCCCTCAAGCTCCCTGATCTCATCGATCTGTCCGAGCAGACGCAGGCTGGAGTTGAGGTCCTCGGTATCCTTTACTGTTTTTCGAATGTCAGCGCGGCGCTTGATGCCTTCCAAGAACTTCAACTGGGCCTCAAGAGCGTCGGCAGCCTTGTTAGCCTGCGCTGCCAGCGATTTTTGACCCTCCGCCAATCGCTCAACGGCCAAGTCCTCAAATGCCTTTTGAAGTTCTTGTACAAACTTGAGCTGATCCTCAATTCCAGCTCCAGCACGTAGCGTAATGAAGTCCTGAAGGTCAAATCCACCTTCGGTTACATCCTTAACAAGCTTAGCAAGGTCTACCGCGTTCTCGCCTTCAACTCGGTATTTTGCAATAACAGCTGCCGCACCATCAACCCTATTTGACTGCTCGCCAAATGCCGCAGTAACCTTTCTGATTTGCTCAAAAAGATCACCCAATGACTTGCCCGCCCCAAGAACACCGTCTCTGCCGCCAAAGTCAGCATAACTCGCAACCACATCGTCAAGGGCAGCCTGTTGCCTCTCCAGCTCATCAGTGAAATTTCCTAAGATTTCATTGACAAAGTTAAGAGGGTCTACAGAGTCATCGGCAGCATCAGCAAAGCGCTCCACCTCCTCCCTAAGAAGTTTCGTGGTGAAGAAGTTTCTCGGGTCAAAAAGAGTAAGCAGGCCGCCAGAGATACCCTCATCCTTAAAGGCGCGTGTAATAGCGGTAGACATAAGCCTCCACTGTTGCGGGATAGATGAGAGCGCACCAGTCTCCCCTCCGGAAACAAGGGAAAGCTCATTGTCAAAAGCAGTAGTAGCTGCAAGAGCCTTGTTTAGCTGCTCTTGGTACTTGATGATCTCAGCCTCAAGCTGAGGTATGTTCAAGAAAGACAGGTCAGAAGTGACAATTTCATTTTGCACCTCTTCCAAGGCCCGCTGAGTCTCCCTTTTCTGAACGTCGTTATACGCGACCTCCAGGTTGACGAAAAGCTTTTCGTTTTCAAGGTCGTTTTGTACGTCCTTGAGAACTGTGCCTAGATAGCTCGCATCAGAAACAGCAAATCTCTTAACAAGCGTGTTGTTGATCTGACCCTGGATGACCTCAGCCTTAGCCAGTAGATCATTCTCCTTCTGCTGAAGAGCAATTTGCTTTTGCCTAATAGACTGAAGCTGATTGAGGGCATTAGAGAAGCTAAATCCATCAATACCTCTCAGACGAGTCTCAAGCCTCTCTATCTCGCTGTTCAGCTGCGCTGTCCCTAGGGCAAGCTGATCTCCCTCGACACCGCTTTTAGAAAGCTTATCAAGCTCCTCCCTAAGGATAGAGATTCTTTTTGTAAGCGTATCTACAGCCTCCGTCTTCTTCTCGTCAAGGCTCCCCAACAAACCATCGGTGTTCTCCTTGACTTTCGACACCGCGCCCTCGGTGGCGGCAAGGGTTGTAAGACCTCTAGCAAAAAGAGCTGTAACCAGATATATTGCTAGAGCAACTTGACCAAGAGTGAATCCAAGAGAAGCAACGGCCTTGACGATACCCCCGAAAACAAACGTTACGGCAGGTATAGTTACAAGTAGTATTGAGAAATTAGCAATGAACCTCTTAAGCCCCGGATCTGCCTTTGCAAATGAATCTGCAAAGACTTCTACGCTATTCGCAAGCTTAGCAATGATGGGCTCAAAAGAGGTTCCGAAGGTAATGGAGATATCTTCAGTAGCCGCCTTAAGACGATCAATGTTGAAGAACAACCTGCCCTCAACCGTAGAAGCCAATGCGGACGAAGCGCCATTAGCATCATCAAGCTGACGCTTCAGCACCCCAAACTCGTCGCCCAACTCACCAATAACAGCCGCAGCTACACCAGCTCTGTTTCGGAAGAACTCGATGAGCTCATTGAAGGTCAGCTGACCACTAAGCAAGAAATCAATTTCTTTACCAGTGACGCCTAGCTCTTTACTCAGCCGAATTAAAACCCCCTTAAGACGGGTACCAGAAATACCGCCTTTCTGACCCGCGTTGGCCAAGAGACCGAGAAGAGCCACCGTGGACTCAAAGTCATTATTAGTTATGTTGGCGATAGAACCTACGTTCTTCATCGCCTGAGCAAAGTTGTCAGTGCTCAGGGCCGTCTTGCTAAACGCAACGGCCATAACATCCGCAACACGAGAGGCACTTAGGTTCTCTCGAGAGAACTGTCGAGTAATTTCGGCAATAGTGTTGCCGGTCTTAACCAGACTACCTCCAAAGACCTGAGTAATGTTGGCCGCGTTAGCTACGGCCCCAATAATAGCGTCAGTGCCAAAGCCGAGCTTGGAAAGCTCTACCTGCAGGTTTTGAATTTCGGTCGCGGTAAACTTCGTTGTACGACCAAGGTATCTGGCGTTTTCGGTAAGTCGCTCAATGCCGCCACCGCCAGTAACCGCTCTGAGCTGCGCTGTGAGCTCGTCGAACTCAGCTGCCGTCTTAATGGCCTGGGCAGAAAGAAAACCTAAAGCAACAAGCGGCCCCCTAATAAGGTTACGGCCAAAAGTCTGCATGACGTTTCCAAGCCTAAAAATCGCATTCTCAGCGAGCTTAGTTCCGGCCAGGAAGCGACTGGTGTCGAGCGTCAGGAGCGCCGAGAGCCGGCTTGTGCTAAAGATTGTTGCCATTAGAAGCTACTCATTTTCTTCAGAAGATCCTCAGCCTCTTTACGGCTTTGAACCCCCTTGTTCTTCTTGTCAATCGGGTGGAAGTCGGAAGGGCTAAACGTCTTTCCCTTGCCCGAGTTGACATTGGCTAGAAGCGCCATCAAGGATGCGGTATGATCCCAGTCCCTCGCTTGTCGCCATATGTATCCATCCCTGTACCATGCAAACTCTGCCAGAGTCATATCCCAGAACTGATCCGGAGACAAGCCCATCCCTAAAGCAGACTGGTACATGTTCTGCCAGGTGTTGGGCTCTTCTTTCTCTGAAGAGTTTTTTAGTTTCCCTTTTCCGAGGCCTCTTCCTCTCCGCCGAGAGCTTCAGAGACGGCGGCCATCATTGACTCTACCGTGTCTTGATCGTCAAGACATTGGGCGCACCAAACGTCGAAGTCAGGAAGGTCGATGGATTTGTTTTTTCGGAGAGCAGCATTCTTCGCTCCATAGTAACAAAAAGCGGGAACCGCCGTAAGAGGGTCCTCCGCCATCCACTTGTCAAGCTTGTCAAGAGGCATCTTGAACTGTTGACACATAAGACGCAATGCGTTCAAAGTCAGAACTGCGTCGTACTTCTTTTTTCCTACGCTAAAGGTGAACTCACCTCGAAGTGAATTATTCATTGTGGTTGATTAAAAGTAAAGGGCGGCGACCCCGTGCCGCCGCCCGATAGGTTATACTGCCTGGTACTTCCAGATGTCGTCAGTTCCTGAGATGGTAGCAGAGTAAGTCGCGATCTCGTCTACACCACCGGTCAAAGTGATGTTGTCGATACGGCCCTGAGAGATATACTCCGTGGCCAGACCGTTCTTCTCTACGCTCCACTTAATCACTACGTAGTGATTGTCACGGGCGATGTCCATGAGGTCGACTGCGCTGTCTGAAGTGTCCTGGATAAGACCCTCCGCGCTGACCGTCCAAGACTGATCACCATCCTCAATGGTGCCGCCAACACCGTCACGGCACACAGGCTCATTGGTGTTGGTAAGCTCAATAGAGCTCGATGTGGCGGCGCCTGCAAGGGTGTAGGTAACGTCTACAAATGCAGTTTGGGCTGTCACGTAGTCGCCAAAACCCAAGAATGTGCCATCAGCCTGCACGTAAATCTCATCGCCGCCCTGGTTAGAGGTGGGAAGAGAGGCAACGTTGACTGGGATTTTATTAGTTGAAGCGCCGTCATAATAATAGATACCGACGCAGTTAGCATTGATTACTGCCATAATTTATGAATTTTTGTAGCTGTACAATTTGCCGTATCCACGTACGGTAACAGAATAGGTGGCGAACTCGTCGAAGCCGCCTGAGATGCTTGCGCTCTCAATGATACCTTGTCCAATAAGGTTCATGGTCGTATCGTTTTCAGAGGTTCCGTCCTTATCATTGACGCTAGTAACAAAGCGACAAATGACGTAGCAACCCTCAAGCGCAAGGTCGGTAAGCTTGACAGCCTCATAGTTGTCGTAGTTGTCCTCACGGCCAACCTCGTTCTCAAGAGTTTCGCTGATAAGGCCGTCGGCTGAGAAACTCCAGCTAGAAGAGGCTCCAATAGTGAACGTGCTAGAAACACAAGATTCCGTCTTGGCGACAACCTCGTCGATGGTATTCGAATACTCGATAGAGGTGCTCGTAGCCGAACCCAAAAGCTTCAAATCACCTGTAGCGTCGACCCAAGCTCCTGTAGTAATCTTCCCGATGCAGGGAAGGTTGTTCTTCTCGTGAAGCTCATAAGTGTCGCCATTGGCCAAAAGAACGTAGTCACCATTGCTGTAGTTGGACTCAGCATTGGTCTCTGCCGTGGCCTGAGAAGCGGCCTCCTCAATTCCGTAAGGCGTAGTGTTCGTAACTCCGCCGAACATATACAGGCCGAGTAAATTTGCGTTAAGTAGTGCCATGTCTTATTCGTTCCAGTATTTGTAAAGCTTTCCGTAACCACGGATCGTTGCAGAGTATGTAGTAAATTCGTCGAACCCGCCAGAGACGCTGATGCTCTCAATCAAGCCCTGACCAAAGTAGCTCACGTTTTTTTGCTGAGCATTGGTCGCAGTAAAGTCTTTGCTCGTGACATCGAGAGCAAAACGCACGACCACATATTGATTCTTCTGAGCGATACGAACAATCTCATTAGCATGAGCTTTTGAGCTGGAGGTTACATCCTCCAAAAGACCATCCGTAGTGATAGTCCAAGAGACGGACCCGGGCAGAGTGTACGTCTCGGCAGAACAGAGCCCCGACTTAGCCACTACCTCGTCAATGGTGAGAGAGGTTTCGAGAGAGCAGCTCGTAGCCGCTGCCGCCAAGTCTAGATTACCCATGAGATTAGCGCCAGAGGTGACGACGGGAGGGGTGCTTGCGTCGGTGGTGACGGCTACGAAGGCGGGCTGGTTATTAATGAGGCCGGTGAGACCGCCAGCGCCGTTGTTCTGCTCGTGAAGGACGCGGCCATCGCCGTGAACAAGGAAACCCTTGTATGTAGTGCTGGCTGCATTGCCGCCTGCGTCAGCAAGGGCTTGCGCAGCCTCGGCTACGCTGTCGGAGCCGTCGGGGTCGCTTTTTCCAACCAGATAAGGCGTTGTCTGCAAGTTGCCCGTCTGGATATACACCCCTAAGTTGTTTGCGTTTAGTAGTGCCATTAGATGTAAGTTTTCTTTAACAATAGGGCAAGTTGCACGCCCAGCTCCTTTCTATATTTAGAAAGATTGTTTTTGATTGCGGGGCCAACGTGTGGCTGTGGGGCGTGATGTATGGTGCCTAGCTCGGCCCAGTGGTCACGCCAACCAGCCAAGGTGTACTGTTGGCCAAACAGCACACCAGTGATCTTATCGAAATCCTCTGCACCAACGACGGACTCGCCGCTGACGGCGCCGACGCGGATACCGATGACATTCTTAGGAGTCTTCTGAAGCTTCCTCGTGCGGTAAGAACGAGAGAGCTGACCCGTATCGACAGGCGCCCTGGCGCCCATCTCCTCGCGCATAGGCTCTGCGGCAATCTTCATGGCTCGAAGCAAAAATCGCTCCGCCCGAACCATATTGGCACCGCGACGAAGCCTAGTAACCAGAGGATCAGTCTTCTTAAACCCCTTGGTGTAGATGTTTGCTCTAAATGCTCCAGAACTAGCCATCAGCTGTTAGGGTTTGAATCGCCCGTGTTATCGCGACGACGAGCACGGATGCGCATACCCTCGCGGCGACCAACAGGCAAAATGCTATAAATATCGAAGCGACCTCCATTCCAGAAGATCACGTCGTCAAATTGAACGCCGCTAACCCAGCGGCACTCAAACTCCGCCTTCATCTCACCCACACGCTGAGCGTTCTGGATATATTCACTAGCACCAGCGGAGGGTGTGCCAATGTTCGTGATTTTACACCGAACGCCCTCCTTCCAGATAGAGAGCGTATTGACCACATCGCCGAAAGCGTTTACCGACTTGCTCGGACGATGGATATCGATTTTCTCATGGAGCCTTCCCGCCTTCATCAGAACTGCCTTACGCTTTGGATGAGACGGCGGACACCTTCCTTGAGCTCCGTCGTGATACCACCGATATTTTCTGCTTCACGCATATTGTAGTAGTGGCCTACGAGGAGGAGGGCAGCTTGCTTATACTGCTTAGGCAGGGCGCTTAGCTCCGTGCCGGCAGTAAAGGTGAGCTGGATAAAGTCTGTGTTGAACTCGCTAGGATCCGTGACCTTGCCAATCAAGTCGCTGACATTGATATGCACGGGGTACCGGTCGTAGAGGTACAGGTACTCCAGGTCTTCGATGTAGTCGGGGTTGGCGAGGGTGCCGTCAGGCTGGTTTTCTGGATCCGGGATGGTTGCGCTCAGCACATCCTCCGACCACGTTTGATCGTCCTTACGGTACTTGATCGTTACGGTGCTCCCTGCGTTCTGACACTTCGGGATGGTAATACCGCGCCGAGCTTCGTTGAGATCCAAAGTGACCACCACGTCGCTAGCGCCAATTACCCGGTCACTCAACTCCTGCATATAGTCGATGGCGGCATCGAGGTAGATGGCCAAAAGGTCATCCTCGCTGTCGTCAATAGCACGCACATGGCTGCGGAGCAAACCCATAGCGGTAGCTTCAGAAGCGTCGTAGAGGGTGTACCCAGCGTTAGTAGAGGTGCGTGTGACTTTGATGTTCATGCAGAGAGATAAAAAGGGGCCAGGCCATTTCCCGGCCCCTAGTTATTTTAGTTAGCTATTAAGCAGCTCCGATACCAGAAGCACCAACGAAGCCAGCGTTCTGCAAGGTCTTGAAGTCCTTGTAGACGTTGGCGATGATGCGAACGATGCCGCTGTTGGCGTCCGTGTAGGGGTCAACCAAGATGTTCACACCACCCCAGTTACCCATCACCATCTGAGTGGCGTCGCAGAAGTAACCTTCACCAGCAGTAGACACGCTAGAGCTGATGACCACGGGGTAGCCCAACACCTGAGTGCGGTTGGCAGGGCTCGTAGAGACGAGCAAGCCAGAACCGGCATCCATGCTGGTCTCACGACCTTCACGGTAAGCTTGAGCCGAGAACAATCCGCGCACGTTAGCGAGGTCGACATCCTTTTCCAAAAGCTTCTCTTCCAACTTCAGGAATGAGGTACTGCTAAAAGCTGGGATAGTACCGCCCTGCGCGCCGTCGCTCATGTTGTAGTCGGCAGCCGCGTTAATAGCAGCCACGATGTCTGCATTGAACTTAGCCTCTACTGCTCGACGGATATCCATAGCGATGAAAGAACCCATGTCGTCGGCAGACTGAGCGAGCATCTGCTCCGTCACCTTCGTGTACGCGCTGTAGCGGGTAGGCGTAAGCTTGACGGGATCGAAGGTTGGGATCTCGTTGGTAGTGGCTTGACCTTCGCCGGGCTTCTCTGCAACAACCTTGGCGTTCTGCACCTGGAACACCACGTCACCAGTCAAGTTGTTCAAGGTGCGAGCTCCGAGCTGAGTTCCGATATCGGCAGGAGCGAAAGCTTTAACCAAGCCCGCGTCCTGGATTCCAATGGTACCGCCAAAGCCGGTGACAGCGCTAACACCCTGGGAGGCAGCGGTAGTTGCTACACCGAGCGGGTCGTCGCGGTATTCGTTGCGGAGAACCATAGAAGGCACAGAGAAACCACCGCTCACGTTTACTTTGGAGTCAGTGAATTCCTTACGGGCTTCCTGGTTCATTTCGGCCTCGAGGCCGGTCAAGCGACCTTGTGCCGCTTCTTTGATTGCCTTGCCAAAGCTGTAACGCTTGGACACGTGCATTTCAGTGTCGCCCAAACCCTGTACGTAGGCCGGGGCTGATTTTGCCTTTTCTGACATATCTTCAGATTTTGAATTTTGAGAACGAGCCTCCGGCTCTACTGTTTGTGGACGCAGACCATAAGCGTTAGGGATGAGATCGGGGTCATGCAAAACGACCTCATCTACTACTGTTTCTACTGTGCGCTCTTCTTCACCTTCCTCCTCATCCATAGGCTGCGCCTCTTCCTCCTCTTCCTCTTCCTCGGCGTAGCCTTCCATTTCGGCTCGCACCTCATCAGACTCTACATCTTCCTCGGAACGCTGTACAGCTGGGATGACGTTCTTGCCGTCGCAGCCGCAATCTTCTTTTTGCTCGGGAGCGGCAGTAGCCTCTTCAGCCACCACTTCTTCCTCCCGGACTTCTTCTTGTTCGATATTCATAACTTCTTCGTTTGCAAAGGCCAGCTCCATGCTACGGAGACCCACCTCTGTGGTTGGGTACGCGCCCTGCGTGGTTGGGCTGACGTCGAACAAGAGGTCTACGCCCTTGATGATACGGAGATTGACTCCATCATCGCGGCGCTCCCAGTCGTCCTCGCGTACCGTGAACCCGAAGCTGCTAGTTGATACATTGCCCATACGGATGTTTTCCGCAAGGTCTTTGGCGTAGCTCTGGTTGCCAAGCTCGAAGCGATACTTCAGTCCGCGCTCATCCACAGTCAACTCCAAGCCTCGGCCCACGCGAGCCAGAGGTTGGTCAATGTTGTGGTTGAACAGAGCTACGGTATTACTCATGTCCGCCCCGTCAAAAGCTCCTCGAGCCACGCGCTCAGCGAATGCACCTCCGATGACGGTCTCTTGATCGAAGACGGCAGCATAGCCCTCCACTACGGCGGGCTTACCTTCTTCCGATCGGACCTCAACAGCGGAGGACAGGAATCGCTTTTCTACGTTTTTCTGTGCCATTGTTGGGTTATTTGTTTTTTGATTCAGCTTTGTTGATAACGCCGCTGCACCAACTCTTCATCGTGCTTCCGCCCCATGCAGCATACATGACGCTTCCACAGATCTCCTTGCCGTCAGCATCGAAGAACTTACCTTGGTTGTAAGTCTCTGCACGAGAGAGGAAGGAAAATGTACGTTTGACAGTCGAGAGGGAAAGCTTCTCGCCAGAGGCGATCTGATTAGCCCGCTCCCATCCTACGGCAGTACCGCAGCTGCTACCGTTTTTCTCGCGGTGGCGCAGGGCCTTGCGAGCAGCGGCCTTAGCAGTATCTGGGTATCCTCCGTAGGTCTGAGGCATTATGCCAAGTCTTTAGAAACGGCGTTTGCCTTTGCTACGGTGATAAAGGTCGTATCCAGTCCAAGTCGGTAGGCAAAAACGTCCTTGCCCACGCGCTCTGACCAAGCTCCAGCACTTACCGTGTCCCAATCAGTATCATTCGCACAATCCTCAATAGCGGCGCGAAGAGATCCAGTTCCAGAAGCCATAATTGATTTGATATGCTGCGGAGCCCCGGGAAGAGCATCGTCAAAGGCCGAAAGCAAGGAAGTCAAGCCCTCTGCATCGTCAGCGACGCCGGTTGCTGTATGCTGCAACTTCCATGAATCACGAGTTTCTCGACGGTAGTCTTTTGTGCCGACAGCCTGAGTTTCATGCTTATCTCGGCAGCTATAAACTTCTACGTAGTAATAGTAGTTAGCCATTGTTTTCTGTTGTATTGTTAGTTACCGAGTCCGCGTAGTCCTGCATCTTTTCTAGCGGAATCATATTCAGTTGGATGTGGTGGCTATCGCCGCCATCAACCGGGCCAAGTCCTTCCTTGCTACGAACCTCATTGATGGACATAACGCCGTCTTGCAGGAGGGTGTGGTAAAAAGTAGCCCGTGACTGGCTATCAGCCCGCAGCAACGTGTCGACGTTGAACTGGCACTGGAGCATGCTGTCTTCGTTGAGCAACTTGCGCTCGACTTCGTTTTCGATACGTCGGACCCACGGGAGGATGGTTCCCTGTTGGAATTGCAGGACTTGTTGCTCATAGTTGCTGTATGCCGTATTACCCTCCAAACCAATCATGGCTGGCGGGACGGAGTAGATGCGAGCGATCTCTTCAGTGGTGTACTTCTTAACCTGCAAGAACTGAAGCTGATCGAGCGATACCGAAAGTGGTTGGTATTGAAAGCCGCCTCCGAGGATAGCGATCTTGTGGGCGTTGTGGCTGCCCATGTACTCGCGCTCCCACATCTCCTGGGCTTGCTTCATCTGCTCGGCACTCATGTGCTCCTTAGTAGAGAGGATACCGCCCATCATACCGCCGTTCTCAAAGAACTTAGAGCCGAAGTCCTGTACGGCCTTGGCGGTAGTAAAGTTTTGGATCTGCATATGCGTGGGGTTGATACCACGGAACGCGCAGATCTCAAGCATGTCTTCTTGACGCACCGCATTGGGGGCGCCGTCGTAAGTGTACCACTTCTCACCCGTCTCTGGGTGGATGGTGTGGCTTACCCGGATAGCCGGGATATAGAAAAGCTCCAAGTTGCCTGGCTGACGGCTGATATAAGCGTAGCCGGTACCGTGGAGCAATGCGTCCGACACGATAAGTTGCCAGAACTCGTAGGCCCCCAGATAGGAGTTAGGCTCACGAGAAATCAGTCGGTGGACCGGGTGGGAGTGGAGCTTGTCGCGCCGCCCGTCCGGAGATACTTTAACCACCGAGGCTTCAAGACTGGCAATGGTGTCGGCGATTTTGCTGACACAAGCATAGACGGCAGACAGTTCGAGCGCATCAGTTCCAAATTTGTATCCTTCACCATAGAGGCGAATGTATTGAGTCCGCAGGGATGCGGTGCTAGATACGAATGTGGAGCGTGATGTGAAGGCATCGAAAATGCGTCGTACTACGCTGGGCTTAGAACCTTCTGAGGGCATCTTCGCAAAAGTATAATGCTGTATGTGAGTAGAGTGATTTTACACACTACGTGCCAATTACAGCCATGAAAAATTCAAAATCACTCGGTTCGTCCTCTACAAAAGTGAGGGCCTCCCCAATAGCCATGACAGCTGCCACAACACCATCAATCTTGTCCCCGCTCTTTGACTTGTCGGGCTTGATGTTTCCGCTGGCGTCATAGCGAAGCTCAATGTTACCCATCATCCACCTAAGAACCTCGTCGCCACCGTGAGCAATCTTCCCCTGAAGAGCACACTTCTCAAATTCCTTGCTCGGGAAGGACATACTCGCAAAACCCTGGCCATAAGGGTCGCATGGAACGCCATCACCCTCCAAGTCTCTGATTAGATTTAGAGAATTCCAACGGTCGTAGGCCACACCCTTAACTAGGTACTTCTCCATGAGGTTGTTTGGGTCATACTTCACAGAGCCGTCCTGCACGTAGTGGCCACTAATCATCCTTCGGATGACGTTGTAGTCCGTAACGTTGCCAGGAGTTATGTGGACGTTCTTACAATCCTTGAAACCAAGATAAATGGTGTTCTCATCCTGGTCAAGGCGCCTCTCAATGGCCCTTTGAGGCAAGAAATAATGCATATCAAACCCCCAGCCCCTCTCCGCGTCACCAGTGCAAATAGCTAGAGCAGTGATGTCATCGGTCGAAGCGAGATCTAGTCCCAGATACGCGACGGGCTTGCTCGTCTTCTCGTCGATGACGTGCGTAACGTGAGGCTCGCGGCAATTTGTTTCGCTCATCCAGTCGTCGTCGGGTATCCAAACGGCGCTTGAACCTACAAAAACATTCAAATGCTTTACCATAAACTCTGTGATAGAACGGCTGCCATAAAGCTTTGCGTTTTTGCATTGAGCTTCCATATATTCTGTAGAGATGGAAACGGAAAGGTTAGGGTTCGATTTTTTCCAAGCATCTGGATCGTCCCAAGCATCGCCCTCATCAATCTCATAAGGTAGTATAAGGAGCCTGTCGTTCTGTTTCTGACCATCTAGAACGGACTTTCCGGCTCTCATGAACATGGCGCATGGTCCGTCAGCGACAAAACCAGCGGTTGTGATGGCCAACATTAGAGGGCTCTTCCTGGAGCCCATAGATGACGCAAGAACTCGGTAGAGGTCAGCAGTCTTCATCGCGTGAAACTCGTCCACCACAGCGAGATTCAGATTGAGACCGTCAAGGGTGTTAGCGTCAGAACTGAGAGGCTTGATAACTCCCTGGCGAGGGCACTTGATTTCGCTCCTCTGGACATTGAACCTCTTGGAAAGAACTGGATTGACCTTAATGCAACGGCATATCTCGTCAAAAACCTCCTTGGCCTGGTCTCGCTTTGTGGCCGCAGTAACAAGCTGAGGGGCGCCGTCACCATCGAGAGTGGCCATCGCAAGAGCGATCGCAGCAGCAAGCTGAGACTTACCGTTCTTTCTCGCTACGAAGAGGTGGGCTGTGTTGAAGCGACGGTGGCCGCCATCCTTGCTTATCCATCCAAAGATTTGACCTACAAAAAAGACCTGCCACGGCTCTAAAAGGAACTTTTTTCCAGCCATGTCGCCACGAGTGTGAACACACACTCGCTCGATGAAGTTGATATAACGAGCCGCCTCTACTAGATCAAACTTCCACTCCCAGTCGTCATTTTCGAGGTCAGAGACGAAACGCTGTGCAGCAAGCTTGATGTACTTTCCGGCCACAATTTGACCGTCAACTACGCCTTTGGCGTACTCAAACATCTTGACTACAACGTTTACGTCTACTCCGCTCATTATGTCAACTGATCGATCTCGTCTCCCTCCTGAGATTTGCTATTTGCAGAGCTCGCGCTGGCCGCAGAGCCCAAAATGCGACTGCGATCCATAGGGCTCAGTCCAAGCTTGGCACTGAGCTTCAACACTTGATCCTGAGCCTTGCTCAGCGCCGTAAAAGCCCCGCTAACATTGGACGTGCCATTAGGGTAAATCTGGATCGCGTCGCCATAACCGTGCACATGACGCGCCACAGCGATATAAATAGCAAGGCTTTTGGCCAGCATTGTGATGGTGATCACGTCGACCGACTCAATAAGGCCCCTGTCATTAAGGTAATCAACAACGATATTAAAAAGCCTGTTGCCGTCGTCGTCAAGCTGAAAGATGGGCTGAAGGTCCTTAGCGCCAATCCTGTTAACAGCGTCCTTGACGTCTTCACCCTCCTTGCTTGAATTAAGCTGCTCTACGGCAGCACGCATGCGTTCTAGTGCGTCTGTCATCTTAGTGATGTTTTTTTCCGCCTTTGTGGTGCGGATTCTGGGTTAATGATGTGAAAAAGCGTCTTTATTCAGGGTGAGGCCTGACGTGGGGTTGCTGCTTGTCGGGCTCTGTCATTACATGAAAATAAGAAAGGTTTTCCGTACACCCTGGGTGGCAGTCACGCAATGACGCTCATCGCCGGTGTGATAAGCCATGGCCCGACCCTCGTAAGCAACCTCACAATCTTCATACTTTAAGGCGCCACCAGTGTACTCGTAGCTATTTGAAAGCATAATGCAGCACCCGTAATCACAAGGTGATTTATCGGTCATAAGCCTCTGGTCGTTGTGCCAACGAATAGAATCCCTTTTACTCCTGGACTCATATCTAACATACATATGCTCGTTCGCATCAATACCTAGATGCTCAAGAACTCTATCGGCGATAATCAACTTTATCCCGCTTAAACTGCTGTACCGCCATTGAGCATCATCCTCAAAGTTGTCTAGAAGAAGCGACTGTTCCTCGGGCGTAATAAAGTCTTTGACAAAATCTTTCATCAATCGTGCAGTCCGTGGTATGCGAAGATGCGCCAGCCGTATGCAACGCCACTAGTCTTTACGGCTACGATGTTGACGGCGCTGTGAGCCCTATTTAAGTCATATCCCTGAGCGTTTTCTACTTTCTCGCCAGTAGCTGGCAGCAAGCGCACGAAAGTGTTGTTGTCGGCGTTATTGCCCATGATCACGGTGTAGATCTTGCCATGATTATCCTCGGCACTAGGGAGCTGAGCGTAGTGGGTGGCTTGGCCGCTGGAGCTTTGAAAGTCGAAATAATACACCTGCTTGTGCGGAGATAAGTTCGTAGTCTCTCCATTTAGAACCTTGTAGCTGTAGGTGATCGCCATCTTATCAGCCCCCTGCCATGAAGGACTAAGCATGGTCGGGGTGTTTGCCGTTAAGCCGGAGGCGAGTTGCCAACGTGCGCTTACATAGCCACTGTGGATGTCGTCAGCGTCAACAAAGTAGCGCTCATCCAAAAGTCGGATAAGGAAGGTGTTGCTGCTCGCGTTAAGGAAAGCCAACTTGATGGCGTCGTGAATCTCGGTCGTCTCGTCAGCAGACCTCCCGTAGATGATGACGTCGACACGGTAACTGATGGCTGCAATCTCAGACTGCTTGGTCTCGTCATAAACAACATTGCCCAGGGACATCGTAATGCCAGGTAGCTGGTCCCTTTGAGGCCGCCGGGCAAATGTGATTTTTTCTGCCGACACCAGATCGGTCAGCGGCTGATACGATGTCAGCGCGCTTCGTACCTGCTGCAGCAAGGTGCGCATGCTCATGTGCGTGTGATTTTTCTAAAGTGTTTGCGTCGCAAGAATTTCTCCCACTCCTCCTTCGTCTCAAAATAGACGCCCTTCGCAGAGTAGCTGGCGCGCCGGCTGTTGCAAGATCGGCAGCTGCCTACGATGTTGTCCTGGTCGAAGAACTCTGACCGCGTGTGAAGCATAGAGGATGGGATGATGTGGTCGGCGTCGGTAGCCTCAACCGCCATGCCGCAGGCAAGGCACCACTGGCAGAGCGGATCGCGGAACAAAACCGCATCCCGAGTAGCGAGCCACTCGGCTGTCCTATAGAGAGGGTTGGATTGAGACGCTTCGACGCCCTTGAACGATGTCTGGAGTGTGCCGTCCTCCTTGGACCGTACGGACCGGCCCTTCTTGTCTGACATCCAAGGCTTGCGCCGCGCTCGTCTCTTCAAATCCATACCGCAATGATATGATGGGTTGTGTGAGCGGTGAGATGGAGAGGAAGAAACGCGGAAACTTTTTTCTCGCAGAGACGGTGGCCGACCGCAAACCAGTGCGCATCAATCACTTGCGCCATGCTTAGCCAACCATACCCCCAGAAATAAAACTTTTAGAGAATCTATCTCTCCATCTCTCCGAGAATGGGTCTAATAACTGAGGATCAGGCAGTTACAACGGTGAGGAAGCGGTGAGGAAGCGGTGATATGGAGATTAACCCCCCGTGCCGAAATCTACACAGAATGTTTTTTTGAT
>Ga0208898_1001045_pt1 | contig 19123 bp, 15 predicted proteins | sample VirMetDEL_Mar_4_FD_184513 | JGI IMG/M metagenome (GOLD analysis project Ga0208898, IMG submission 184513) | Aqueous microbial communities from the Delaware River and Bay under freshwater to marine salinity gradient to study organic matter... | ecosystem: Environmental > Aquatic > Marine >...
ACAAACACCGTCCCCGGATAGTCATCGATGTTGTACTGAATCAAAAAGTTGCTATTGACTATTGGGTTCGTAAAATCAGTTGTGTTGTTCCCCTGAATGTTCCGATTGATCCGTGTCGTCAACTCCGACGGCGTATAGTCTCCCGCTTCCAGTGTGAAATTCACCGATCGTGTATACGGCGCATACGTATCATTTCCTGCCGGATAAGTTGTGTTCACTGCCAGAGTGATAGTCGATGAAAAATGCTTCCCGAACTGAATAAATTTCAGATTGTACTTTGGACCGGTCTCCATGAAGGTCAACTGAATCGTGTCAGCACCGTTCGGCGAACCCGGCGCAATAACAAATGAATTCGCGGCGATCAGCAGACCCTTCTGCGTCTGCACACCACCATTTGGACCATAGTCCACCGTGATATCCGCTGTCGGATCGTATGAAAAATTCTCTGTCATTGGCGTTGACCCCAACGTATACTCCCACTCGCCATCGATTGGGGATTGACCATTCCATACCCTATTCCCATCTGCTCCACTCACCAGCAGCGGGTACTCCCGAAATGGTGGCCCTGGCGGATCCCCCACATGCTTGTACAGCAATGTGCACTGCCACCAAAAAGTAGTATGGTTGCCGTCGCCGCCGCTGTCCCGAGATGTCGGTTTCCACGGCGGCTGCCCGCTATCTCCCTCGTTGTACAATTCCATGGAATCTAGGTAGTAGTTCCCCGCTCCCGTATCCGCTGGCGTGCACATCACATATGTCCTACCATCCACAAACTCCTTGCCTGCATCCGCTACGTACCCCGCAGTTGCCAATGTCGTGTTGTCCTGCTGATCGCCACGAATCATCTGATAGTAAAATCCGTTTTGCATCGTCAGCGTCAGATCCTGATCAATGTGGATCTTCGCATCGGCTGAGGCCTCCGTGTCCAGATACACATTGCGCACAGCAACTGTGTCTCCATTCATGATGGCGATGGGGTCATTGAGGGTGATTGAGTACTCTCCATCAACCTCTTTGCTCGGATCGTCGCGATCCGCTTGCCGAAGTTCGATCAAAGCATCCGCCATTGTATTCTTCTTACCGACTTTTTGTGTACCATTTCTCACTTATGTTGTCTGCTCATAGACTACCGAATATCGGCCGTCCTTGCCAACCACCACAGCCTTGGGCACACGACCAAAGCAGTCCACAACAATACGTGCGCTCAGATCAGCGTTGCCATACACACCCGACCGGGTCACGGTCACCTGGAGATCCTCGATCAACTCCTCAATATCCACTCCGAACAGGGACATCTGCCCCACAGTATCCTGGATCGGCTGCACAGCCAGCGTGTTCTTGGGTCCCACAGTGGCCTGCGCCCACAGGATGTTGCACGGTCCCAGAGTGTCGGTCAGGCACGCAAGCTGCCGCATCGATCCCCGCATTCCGCTCCGAGGCAACACGTTCTGACCGTTGACCCGCACCTGAATCGTCGAGTCCCAAAGCGCTTGCGAACCAAGCTGACCGTAGAGCCGGTTATCACCACCTCCAGTCACCTGTGGCGTCGTCGGCGTGAACTTCAGGATCAGATCTCGCATGTACTTGCCATTGAAACCCTTGAGCTTCTGGTTGATTGTTGCCGCAATCGTCTGATTGCCCGGCACATCAGTCATGCCCGCAATCGCCGGCAATCCGAAACTGTCGTGCTCCACAGCCAGGTACCGGATCCCCTGGAACGTGGCCATGGCGTTCTGCTTAATCATCGATGCCGACAACTCATCAGCGTAGAGTTGCGGCAGCGACGTCTGCAGATCGGTCTTTGTGTTGTTGGCTACGAGCTTGGTTGAGGTCGAGTACTCAACCACAACCCGAAGCTCCTGAAAGACGTTGGTCGGCACGAGGCTCATCGCCCGCAACGACCCAAACAACTCCTTGAGCGAAATCCACGCCTTCTTCGTAGTTGCATCTGTCGTTCCCACTGCATTGCCCGGCGGGTTGACGATAGAAACGTTCTGAGATCCGCCGTATGTTCCGGCGCCGCTCTCATAGTTCATGTCATCGTTACTGGCGAACCCAAGCCCGTTGTGCGACAGCGGACGGCCCATACTGATGTTCACATCATTCGGGGCGTTGACCTTCTGGATCGGACGCCATGCATGGAAGTTTGGAACTGACTCAATCACAGTACCCCCGTCAAGCAGAGCGATCGACTTTATCGGCACTTCGGCGCCAAGCAGCGAGTTGTATGCCGTCGCACCCGATGCGCTCGAAAAACCAATGTTGGCAAGACGAAAATCAGCGTAGTAGCAGGTATCTGGCTCTAGACGGAACTCAGAGCGCAGACCGCTCCTGTCAAACCTTGGATCGATGATGCGACTTACGTACGGAATCGAGTTCTTGACGCTCATTGGTTTGCTTAGGGATTACTTTGCGTGTCGTTTTTTTCGGATTTTAATGGCAAGAGAAGGGGGAGTGATTGGCTGCTTACATAATGAAAAAGCTGCTGAAGTACATATAACACGTGTACGATTCGGCGATCCCGCTGTCGATCTGGATGGAGAGCTTGTTGCTCGACAGATCGATCGGACCACCAAAGTCAAGCCCCAGACCTGACACATCGTTCGAGTAGATGTTGGTCAGGGTCGCAGCGTTGGTGCCGTTGCGAGGATCGCGGAACGACTCGAGATACCGCCCGATCCACTGCACATTGTCCGTCAGACGGTAGGAGATGAGGGCGTTGGTGGAGTCATTGTAGGTAAACTGAACATTGTTCAGACCGGGAATCTGCTGAAGTTCGAGAGTGTTGAGAACTGAATTGCCCTCATCTGCCGTTCGGAAAAACGATGCGTGGAGCGCCTGGCAGACTGCCGGCACGCGCATGCTGAGGTGTGCGCTGGACGAATCAAAGGTCTGCTTGACCGAGACCAGACGCCGCATGGCAATGGCCTGATCGAACTGCGGACCCTGATCGGGCACAGACCGCCAGGTCAGCCGGAGTTCAGTAAGAGCATAGGTGCAATCAGTCGCGGACCAGTCTTTGCCCCAGCACGCCTGGGCGAGCTCTTCCAAGTTGAATGTGAGGCGAATATCACCGCTCTTGCGGTACGGCATAAGGCCGCTGGCCGCATTGAGCACACAGTCCGGCTTGAGTGAGAAGTCGGGGAGGAGCTTGTTAGGTGAGGCATTTGCGGCCCCCGTCACCGGACTCTGGAGCTGCTCGCCAGCTAGCACCTGGCGTGTGAGGTCCACGTTAGGCTGTTTGAGCTCACAGGTGTTCTGCGAGTTCATCATCGAAGTCTGGCTCTCGGTGGCCGTCGTCTTCATCTTCACCCAGCGGGGGTAGTTCTGGATGTTCTCCACCTGACTTCCGGCGATCTGGGTCTGGATGCTGTTAATGAACCCGTGTGCGCCGACGAACTGATCCAGAAAGACACAATCGATGAAATTGGCCGTGGTAGGCATTGCGTTGTTGTTAATCTTAACTTCGATGACGCCCTCAAGCCGCACTGACCCAAACTCGAGGCTTCGGCCTGGCATGCTCATGAGAAAGTCCACGTTGTCTCCCGCCGTGTAGCTTGACTTGACGTTCTGTGGATCCGCCGAGTGAAGAACAAGAGCCTTTGCCATTGCCTAGTACTTGTCAAATAATCTGAGATCTTTTTGCGAGTTTGAACGCCCGCACGCTTAGAGTGAAATGCGACGGGGACGATGAGCGAAGATGCTCAGAGCGCCAATCTGGTTCCCGCTAAGTTCAGCATTAAGCTGAAGAGACTTGGGCATGGCCGTTTGTGGCAACTTGCTCACGATGTACGTCTTCTTGTCGGCGGCCGTTCCGGTGATGACATCCATCGAGCCCACGGTGTTGGAATTACCTGTGTTCTGCGAGAGGTTGCGCACCTGGAAGCCCATGGCGCCAAGACCCGCCGCCATGCGGTCATAGTACAGTGGGCTGTCGACTGCGACGTCGCGATCGGTCAGGTCCACATGATTGCACCGTAATCGGTAACTATCGATGTTCTGATTGATACTAGCGATTCCGCCCGTGGCGCTTTCGGGGAAGCAGACAACAACGCCGTCCGCATCGGCCGGGATGTCGTAGGCCCGTTGGAACGACGTGACGTTAGTGGGACCCACATCCTGAATAGTGCTCCAGGTTGAGTACACAAGGTCCATTGGCATGTCGATCGGGGGAGGAGCGCCGAGCTGCTTGAGCGTCACCTCGGCCGTGTTCCAGTCAATGCCGTTCAATGTCACCTTGGTGCCATTACCGAGCACGCTCACTGTGATGCCGGTGTAGCCGTCATTGGCAAGCATAGGAATGGGGGGGAAGATGCCGATGGTGATTGCGCCGGTATCAGAGACTGCGATGCTAGTGACGCGAAAGTCTTGGCCTTGGATAGCCGGCGCGGCGGCAACCACAGTGGCGGTGGTGACTTGGATCTTGGCTCCTACCCAGAATGGCGAGTCCCGAAGCGAGCGGATACCACGGTTGCCGGCCGCCGTCCGTGGTGCCGAGGCGGTGGTCACTAACTGGGTCACGCTACCTACGGCCGCAAATGGCGCAATGTCATTGCAGTTACTAACGCCTGGGGGCACCACCTGCTCCCCAAGCACGTAGGGCTCGAACAGATTAAAGTTCATCTCCATGCGGATGGTGGTCTCGCCGAGCCGACGGGCATCAAAAGCGCGCGTATTGCATAGGTCGAGAAGATCACCAAGCCGGATCTGAATCTGAGCCTCCTTGTATGATGATGCAGTAGCGCCGGTCTTTTGGGTCAGAGTGAACACGCCGTAGTGCTGAAAGCCATTGAGGTCGGCAAGGGTGTTGGCCGACAGGTAGGCCCACGAGTGGTTCTCACGCAGACCGACATCAAGGGTGCTGAGTGCATCCTGAATCTGATCGACCCGACGAACGTTCTCGAGTTGACCGCGGGCCTGGCACCGCATCGACGCGTTCTTGACCAGCGAGGCGTTGAGACAGTGCGTGCCAGTGGCTGACTGTTTGAGGCCGACCTGGTACACACAGCCGGGGAGAGCTGCCCCTGAGTAGTCCGTGCTGGTATCGGTCGGGGTCACAAGGTTCGCTTTGAAAGTCACAAACGAGTCGTACAGGTCATAGACTGCCCCAGATGGGATGGTGAAATTGACGATGTTTACAGTGTCTGAGAAAGGGCCGCCTTCCTGCGCCGGAATTTGAATATACTTGTCCGCCATTGTCCTTGGCCCGCACAATGTTTTTGTGTGTTTTGTTAGTGGAAGGCTTTCAACAAAAGCATTAGACTCCGATGACACTGCTTGGGTTCACGGCACGTGGCGGCTTGGGTGGTGGAGGGGCTTGCTTCTTGGCAGCGTCACCAGCCGCCATAAGTCCAAGACCGAGACCAAACGCCAGGATATCCGAAATAGGATCAGCAAATCCTTGAGCAGCTGCGCCGACGTCCAAGACCTCGGAGGTGGTGGTGGCGGCGGTGGTAGCCGCAGTTGCGGCTGCGTCCTCGCCGGCTTCTGCGGCTGCGCCCTCGCCGGCTTCTGCGCCAGCGGCAGCGCCGGGGTCGGCATCTGCGGGAGTACCATCGCCATGCACTTCGCGTGGCTCGGGCGGTGCGCCATCATCGCCGTGCTCATCGGCGGCAGGATTGTCGACAGCGCGGGCCTCGGGTTCACCCCCGGGCTGTGGTTCACCCCCGGGCTGTGGTTCACCCTCGCGCACTCGTCGATCCACATCCAGAGCCTCTTGGATGGCGGCCCGGCGGTCAGCGGCCTCCATCTCCTGAGGGCTTGAGTAGGGAACCTCGGGGAAGGGAAATTCGGGCAGGGGCTCGGTGGCGGGCTCGGGGGGCGGGGGGGGCCGCTCAAACAGTCCGCGGCTAAAGCTCCCCGCTTGTTGGAGTCTTTTGGGCATGGAAAAGAGCGGGTCCTCCGCAAGGTTGAGCTCGTTGAGTAGACCAGCACGGGTGTACCCTCCTTCCGCCACGGTGCCAGCGACGCGGTCGGCGAACTCATCGGCGGCCTCGGCGGCGGCATCGGGCATTTCCCGGGCGGCGGCTGCGACTGGGTTTCCGTCGGGATCGATAGCATCCACCATGCCCCGAGCGAGAGGATTGTCAACAGGGTCAGGAACGGCCGCCTCGGCAGCATCGGCTGCGCGCGCGGCATCGTCTGCTGCTGCTCTGGCAACTCCGGGTGCGCCCTCAGCAGGGTCGGCACCGGCAGCTCGCGCGGCATCAGCGGCATCGTCAGCAGCATCGGCGGCATCGTCTGCGACAGCTCTGGCACGATTGGCTGCATCTCGGAGGCCATCGCCAGCCTGGTTGACTGCTTGCTTGGCCTGGTTGGTGTACTTGCCGATGACCTCCTTAAGAGCGTCAACATTACCCCCGAGGCTCTCGCGTGCCTTTTCGATGGCTTCGCTGGGGTTTATCTTGCCTTCCACCAGCTTGTCGGCGGTGTCGGCGTCAAGGCCATTGTCTATGAGAGCTTTCTTGGCCTTGTCCTTGGCGTACCCAACGATCTTGCGCTTCACCATTTGCACGATACCCCTTGTGCCTTCGCCCACGCCGTGTTCGACAAAGGGCCCACCGGCAGCGGATAGCAGAGCCTCTTGGATTTCGTTTTGCTTGTTAACCTCTTCGTTCTCGTGCTGCCAGCGCTCCATTGCCTCGGCGGGAACCTGGCCGAGCGAGTTGAAGTACGAGGACAAGTCTGCGTTTTGTTGAGACTGATTGAGCGCTCGGTAGAGGTCAGTAGCCATATTAGCAAGACAGAAGAGATTCCCTTGGCAGGATTTGGTGAGCAAGAGAGGAGGGGAGGTGTGAGTGTGAAATGGGCTGGCGCATTCTCGACCAACGTACTAGATGCCGAGCGTTCTCAAGCTCAAGGACAAGACCGACTCGTTTACCACCAACAAGGCTCCGCTATTCAATCTGCCGTTTCGCTTGTTAATGGTTGGCAAATCAGGGATGGGGAAGACCAACTACCTGGCCAACATGCTCCTTCGGTCGTCCTGGTACCGGGGAGACTTCGATGCGTCCAACATCTACATCTTCAGTGGTTCGCTTCATGGTGATGCCAAGTTGCACACCATCATTAATGAGTTGGACATTCCGGAGAGCAATCTTTTTGATAACTACGATGAGTTAGCGCTCGAGGCCATCTACGATCACCTGGTGGAGGAGTACAACGATGCTGTGGCCGACAGGCGTCGGCCGCAGAACTCACTCATCGTTTTTGACGATCTGGGGTTCAGCAACCATCTCAATGCTGTTGCCAAGAAGAATGATCAGATTCACCGCTTGTTTGCCAATGGTCGGAAGTTCTTAATCTCCACCGCTGTTTTGGTTCAAAAGCTCACTCAGCTGAGTACTACCGCACGCGAGAACGCCACCGGCGTCATCGTCGGCCAGATGACCAACAAGCAGCTCGACCTCCTGGATTCCGATTTCAACTACCTCGGTACTAAGAAGGAGTTCCGTGATATGGTCCGTGCTCACACCGATGGTCCGCACGACACCATGACCATCAACTTCTCCGTCCCTTACCTCTACCAGACTAGTGATTTCAAGGAGATCCCGACTTCGCTGCACCGGCATCGGTGAGATCCAGTGAGTACTTGGCTTGGGTCTCTAGGCTGTGCCCCATGGCGTGTGCCACCTGGGCTCGAGCCTTGACCTCTTCGGTTGGAAAGAGGGTGGTGAGGACGATGTGCCGGATCATGCTTGCGCCGATTCGCTTGCCTGTGGGCGCAAAGGTTTCGGTAACGAGCTTGCTCATGGCGGGCTGCAAGAGGGGAGAGGAAGAGAGTAGATAGTCACCGGAGTGGTACTCCAACCAGATCTTGAGCACTCTGGCCAGTTTTGATCCCACCGGAATCTTCAGCACACCATACTTCCCCGACGTCTTGTGGTCACCGATTGAGAACATGAACTTGGTCTTGGGTGAAATCCGCACCAGGTAGTTGTGTTCACCCTTGTCCTGCTCTGACAGCGCAGCGTATGCCTGCCGGCTGATGACCCGAGTGTCACGATACACCAGACGTTGGGGTGGATTGGCATCATCCAGGACATACAGGGAGCCTACGACCCATTTGAGCATGACAGGTTGGAGATGACGTGGGAGTACTCCGCGGCCATTGAGTACTCCAGCCTCCTTCAGTGTATGCTCATATCCTCGCACCACCCGCCGCAACTCTGACAGCGACACCCAGTTCTGCTGTTGCTTGGTCGTTGCCTTCTGCTCCTTGGCCTTCTCTTGGAGATCGGCCATGAGTTGACGGAACTTGATGTTCCATGTTTTGAGTACTCGGGCGGCAGCGGGCACGGCTGTGCCCACCTGAATGATGCTCTGAAGTGCCGTCTTGCGTGTTGCATCATTGGACAGCCCATCGATGTATGCCTCGATGGCCTTTTCATGTTTGGTTGCCCATCGGCGCTTTTCCCAGCCCTCGGCGCCTACGCTGCGGATCAGCATTGATGCCGACTGCACATATGTCTTGATCGTCCCTGGCTTGACTGACATGCCATGGGCACTCCGGTACTCGGTCAGAACTTGCTCCAGTTTGGCTTTGAGCTCCTGCACTTCCTGCCTTGATTCCGCCATTTCCTTGTATCTTATCTTGCGTCAAGATTCTTTTTGAATATAACGCAGCCTAGGCTAAGATATGCCAATCGGTTTGGTCTATGCCCTGATGTCGGATGAAACGCATGACTGGTACATTGGGAGCACCACTCAACGTCTCAAAGATCGCATGAAGCGGCATCGCTACGAGAGCAAGACGGAATGGCGCCCCAAATACCATTATCCGTTGTACGAGTGCATCCGGGCGCATGGTGGCATGGATTGTTGGCGCCTGGTTGAGATTGAGAGGGTAGAGTACTCCACCATTTCAGAATTAAGGCTGCGAGAGGAGGAGCTGAGGTGTGAGTTGGGTCCGACCCTGAATGTTCTTCGGGCGTCGAGGGCAGTACCGGATATTGCCTAGGGCTATGGATAGGACATGGCGGACACGCCCGACATCGATGCGGTGGTGGAAGAGGCATTTGTCTATCTGTGGTCCCGCGATGCGACCCGACTGCGGTTTTTGCAGTACTCGCGATGGCGTGCGACTTTGCGTTGGCATTTCAAGACGCTAGACAATGAGATATTGCGCAAGGTGTTTCACAAGCTGGTGGCTCGTGGCAACTTCATTACTAAGAAGTTGTCACCACACACGCACGTGGCTTACCTGTTCACGCAGACACCGACCACGGAGCTGACTCCTCCCGAGATTGAGCAACGCATCGAGGCTGCAACGTTTCATTCACCCATCATTCGCTGGTGATTTATCTGCAATGTCGCATAGTAGGATAATATATCGCCTGATCTCAAGACCCCCCGAGATCCCCTGCATCTCCTCCGCCCACCCAGGGGCAGGGATGAGTATCTTGAGATCACCACAGGATACGCCTGGAGTGCCAGTTCGGGCTGCTCGGATCGTCCTTTGTCAGTCCCCCCTGTCCGTCTCGGATTCCTGCTGAGCGTGCGAGATAGTTTGCTCGACGTTTGGAGTCACCGTGGTCAAGGTGAGACCACAGACCCGTTCTGTCTTTGTAATGCTCCCTGGTAGCATCCCCGAAGTGTACTGGCTTACCACGAACACTGGTCATCAACTTCTTGCCGGCACGTGTGCTCTTCTCGTAGTTGTAACGTCCAACCTTGACCATTATTGTTTTACAGCGCGGATTATCTGCGCTGTAAAAAACAGCCCCCCGGTTTTTACTAGATCAATACAATGGCGAGAAAGAAGGCAGCACCACGAAAGAAGGCAACGGCGCCAAAGAAGGCACCACATGTCCGTAAGGCCGCTGGGCGGCACTCTGGAACCCCAAGCGCTCCTCGACGAAAGCCGAAGATGCGGATGCCACCGCCGCCACCGCCACCAGCTGGCCGCGCAGGGATGTGGCACGGAGTGCGCCGCGGTGCTCAATCCGTTCCGAACGCTCAGCTGACCCCATCGGGGTACGTGGATCCCGCGCACTCCGGACGCACGGCGGCGGGAAGTGTCAACTCTCAGTTTAGCCCATTGGTACCCCGCGGCCCAGGTCGAGTGCCATCTCTCCAGTACTTGGCTGCCCGCGCAGCCGGCATGCGGACTGCGCAGTCAGCCCGAACAAAAGGCAGGAAGGTCTAAGCAATCGAACCCAACAAATGCGCAATCATATGTTTTACAGCGCGGATTATCTGCGCTGTAAAAACCGCCCCCCGGTTTTTACTAGATCAGTACAATGGCGAGAAAGAAGGCAGCACCACGAAAGAAGGCAACGGCGCCAAAGAAGGCACCACATGTCCGTAAGGCCGCTGGGCGGCACTCTGGAACCCCAAGCGCTCCTCGACGAAAGCCGAAGATGCGGATGCCACCGCCGCCACCGCCACCAGCTGGCCGCGCAGGGATGTGGCACGGAGTGCGCCGCGGTGCTCAATCCGTTCCGAACGCTGGGCTGACCCCATCGGGGTACGAGGTTGTTGGCGCGTACTCCGGACGCTCGTCGACGGCGGCGGGAAGTGTCAACTCTCAGTTTAAGCCATCGGTACCCCGCGGCCCAGGTCGAGTGCCCACTCTCCAGTACTTGGCTGCCCGCGCAGCCGGCATGCGGACTGAGCGGTCAGCCCGAACAAAAGGCAGGAAGGTCTAAGCAATCGAACCCAACAAATGCGCAATCACATCCACGGCAAGAGGCAAGAGGGTGAGGGTGAATGGTGTGAGTGGTGGTGAGTTTTGTTTTCTAATTGACACTGATAAATAGTAGCAAAGGTAGCAAGGTAGCAAGTTGGTTTTAAAACCCCATCGGGGTTCCGATTTCACGGATCTGCTCCGGACCCCCCACCCCCCCTCCAGGAGGCAGGTTTCCCGGGAAGTTGATGTGCTACCTTCTTATGCGACCCACACTGTAAAGAGCTTAAGCACATTGAGTTGTCCCGGAGCCAGACGTTGAGTGGTGTGAGTGGTGGTGAGTGGTGGTGAGTTGTGTCTGGCCTCTCGCCGCTGACACTGACCCCCTGACGGCGCGGGAACTCGAAGAGTGTGGTGACACGCTGTTAGACAACCTGTGCTGCCTCTTGCTCCACCGCTTGTTCGCTAATCCGCTTCTGCGCCACTGCGTAATACTTGTCCGTCAACTCCATCCCGATGAACTTGCGCCCCATCCTCTTACACGCAACACCAGTTGACCCCGACCCCATCGTCGGGTCCAACACGACATCGCCCTCGTCCGAGTAATACTTGAGAAAGAACTCCAAAATGTCCTGAGGCTTTTCTGTCTGGTGATGGCGCTTACCGATGGGAGTTTTGCCACTCTCAAACATTGAACAGGGTAGTTGTGGATCAAACCCGTGCCGCTCTCCATCGTAGCCGAAACCAGCCCCACCAAACGCCTTGGCGTAGACTCCATCGGTCTCCTCCAACACTGACGCTGGGGTCGGCACATCGAACTTGCCGTGCTCTTCCCGGTACCGCTTGATCTGCTCTGCCGTATATATATGCTCCTTCTCACTCGCTCCGCCCTTGGTACCGATCCGCCGCTGAGCGTCCTGCTCCGTCTCGCCCTCCTCCAGCACTGACGGCGGGTTTGGTGGCTCGTGTGAGTTAGCGCCAAAGTTGGCTTGACCGCTGCTGTCAAACCCGTGCCCGTTCTTTTCGCCGCCCACATTCTGGTTGCCAATTCGCTTGTGGTACTTGTCCCGGTTGTATTTCGGAGCCTGTTCGTAGAAAAAGTAGACCATCTCGTGGTTCCGCATCGGTCGGTAGCGGCTCTGCAAGCCCCCAGTCTTGTTGCGCTTCTTCCAGACCATGTCCATCTTGTACCCCTTCTCCCACGACTTGATGAGCGTGTAGCCAAACTTGGTAGAGCAAAAGTGAATACACGCTGTCTTTTTGCTCCGCCGCACCCGCTTGAACTGCCGCCAAAACTCTGCAAGATCGATGGGCCTATCCCACGCCACGTCTAGCTCACCATATGGCAGGTCGCAGACCGCTAAATCCACACTCTTGTCAGGCAGCGTCTTCATCAACTCAATACAATCTCCTTGCAGTAGCAGGGGGTTCTCAGCGGTGAGGTCATCGAGGCTACGCATGGGGGCTGGTGCTGCGGCTGCGCTCATTTGATGTATATTCGTACTAGTCAGGTAGGAGATTCACGCGCTGCGAGGCACTTTTTTGTTTGTTTGTGCCTTGGGAGTTTGTAGCGCGTGACACTAGCACCGCACAGATCGCACTCAGTCTGTGGCTCGATGGTTGTTTTGCGCTGCTGACATTTTTGGGTTTGCTTGTGTCGGGACATACCACCGCGCGCCACGACTTCCCCGCAGTGATCGCAGGGGATGGGCTGGTTTGCCTTGGCACGCACCTCGTCGTGGTGGTCAATGCGGTATTGGCGCGACAACGAGTTCATGCGATCCTTATTTGCGTGGTGATATGCTCTGCTCTTAGCGTTCAACTCATCTCGCTTTTCAGCGTACCGATCCTTCATATACTGATCCTTGCTTCCAGCAACAGCGAACGCTCCAGGAACGCAACTATTGAGAGTAGCAATATCGCGGAGGCGCTGGAACCATTCGTGCTCACGCGTGTTGCGCTGAACGCGCGTTTCGCAACTGAACTCCTCAAGGACAACCATCGTCCAGTTGTCCCAGCCCCCGTGCGCGCGTATGAACTGGTAGAGACGTAGATTATATCCTTTCTCGCTCTCATACACACATCGCCGACGATGCCTGTCTCGCCGTGTCCGCACGTTGCATGTGCTCCCAACATAACAGTCAGTTATGCTGGGATCCTTGCAGCAGAGTTTGTAGATGCTAGAGTGCTGGTACATGGCTGCCATGGTCTGCGTCTTTCTGCGTTTTCCGTTCAAATCAATTTGCGGACGGGATGCGCGGCCTCTCAAAGCCTCTCAAAGCCTCTCAAAGCCTCTCAAAGCCTCTCGCTACCCAAAAAAACCGCCCGCTGACACTGACCCCCCGCCGCCGCCCTCTGCCGAGCAAGAGGGGGAGGGTGAATAGTGTGGTTGGTGGTGGTGTCTGGTTCTGTAATTGACACTGACAGAAAAAGTAGCACGATATCAAGATAGCAAGTCAGTTTGAAGATCCATCAGGATCCCGATTTGCAAAGATCGATAACCCACCCCCCCTCCCTCCCCCGGGAAGGGAAGATCCGGCCGGGATTCCAACTGGCGATCTTGCTACCCACAGTAGCATAGAGATTATCTAGGCATATAAAAAAGATGCCAAGGCGCTGCACCCACGACCTCCAAGAACACCGCACCTGTTTGCGTGCCGCATATGAAAGTCAGGAAGCAAAAGACTCTGGCGTGCCTCAAGGATTGATGTTCGAATTGCCTAGTGGCCGGCTCGACTTCCGGGAGGCATTCTACACATGGCAGCGTGAGACGGAGGACGCAGGCACAGCATACAAGTGCGGACGCTGTCACCGCACTCGATTTGGCGCTGAGGATTTCCAAAACCAGAATGAGGAACAGGATCTCTACAACACCCAGTGGGCCTTCATCCCCACAGGACGTTCAGTGTGCCTCGCCTGCTCCACCAAAGCCAAAGCCAAGCAGGCAGCGAAGCCCAAGCAACCCAACCCCACACCTCCCCCTCTTGCAGTCTCCGCCGATCCTACCCACACGGCCCTCTTGCAGCAGATGGTTGAGCTGATGCAAGAACAGGCCGAACGGCAAAGGAAGCGTGATAAAGATATGGACGAACGGCTGCTGGGTCTCACCCAGCAGATGGAGGAACTGGTGCAGACGAACATGGAGATCGCCGAGGAGAACAAGACGCTGCGAGAGGAGGTGCAGATGCTGACCTTCGAGGTCCAAAGCATCGCAGTCGAGCTGGAGAGCCTTAACGACACTCAGGACAAGGTGAAGACCGCACTGGAAACCAAAGCAGGCGTGAGCTTTGAAGAGGAGGAAATCTTCGATGCCGAAAAGCACGACGACACCTACGTGTGGGATGAAGGTCCGGGGAAGTACGTTGATGATGAATACGAGACAGTGTAACAAAAATGCGACACTGGTAGAATACTAATAAAATGGCCGCCGCTTTTTGCCATCCAGTACTAATGGCAAAAACCAGGCCCAAGACAAAGAAAGTGCTGAAGCGGACCAAGATACCGACCAGCACTCTCACACGAAAGCAGGCTGGTCGAAGCGGTGGTCGGAGCGGCCGTGGTGGTCGTGGCGGTGGTCGTGGCGGTGGTCGTGGCGGTCGTGGCGGTGGTGGTCGTGGTGGTGGTGCCGCCGCCGCTGCAGGAAACGTTGAAATTTACGGCATCCCCTATCAACCCGCGGGTTGGGGGTAAGAGTAGAAGCCAAACACGCGCGGCTCATGGAGGCGCTAAAAACAGATTATTAGATCTGTGTCTCCTGTACTACTTCGTGTAAAAGTGATTCGATAGAGTATTGGCTTTTGCGGCGGGAATGCAACCCTTGCGGCGCTGTACTGGGCTTTTCGCTTGCTTCACCTGGAACAACGAGGTCCGTTGGTGCAGATGCAGAATCGACCCTCGTGCAACCGTGTAAATTCGACTGGACAACTCGCAAGCGTTTCGGCACTACCTCTGGCGGCTCCGGTCGCGCACACTCACAACCCACCCCCGCTGCTCCGCATACACACTTACAATGCTTTATCGATGCCAACCAACGCTTCGCCTTTACCCACATCGAACGCTGTTTTCGTTCATCGCGAATGAAAGCTAACATTCGCTCTATCAGCTCTTTCTGGAAGGCTGCGCCAACCTCGACAAACATCTCCTCAATCCGCTCAGCCATCCGTACTATTTTGTCAAGATAACTTAAGTGGATGTATCTAGCGTACACGCTTGCGTACAAGCTTGTTTGTTCTGGCGTCCCAACGCTCCTCGTACCGCGGCTGAGCTGGAGCTGGTGGCTTGTAAGCCGCCTTTGGCGCCGGCTTTGACGGTGCTGCCTGTGGCTCGCTGAGGCTGTCGTTCTTGGGTACTGGCTTGTCTTCTGTCTTGAATGAGACGGTCCTAGCCTTGGCCTCCTTGGCCTTGCGCCGCGCGGCCTTCTCCTCCCGCATAGTCTTGAGCTCAGAGCGCATGGCTCGAACTTCATTCAGGAGCACCCCATTACCCACCTCAGGTGCTGCTGCAGGCTTAACCCTTCCATCCTCTTGCTTTGCCGCTGCCGCCTCTAGCTTCGTCTTGCGCTCCGCCTCTCGCTTCGCCCTTGCCCTCTCCTTACCCTTACGCAGACGCTCCAAAAGCTCCGCCTTGCGCTCCGCCGTCAACTCCTTCTTGGCCCGCTTTGGCGGCTCCGGAGACTGGTCGGGCTCTACTTTGATGCTGACTGCATCGTTCTCGAAGATTTCGTTTTCACTCATCTACTCTTGACCAGGAAAAGGTCTGTACAGTTTATTACTCATCTGGACCCCGAATGAGCACTACCAACGAAGCAGTGCCGAACAGATCGACGGGCTTGTAGTCACCATCAACAATGCGGAACCGGAGATTGCGGAAGGGAATCTCGTCAACGTTCTTGATGCTAACATACATGTCGGTGCCCGGGATGTAGGCAGTGCCAATATTCGATCGTTCAATGGGAGCAACGGCCAGGATCGACTTGCGCCCAGACACCGTCGTGTCATAGGAATCCAGTTCGAAACTTTCACAAAGGACAATCAGATTCTGAGCACTGATACGAGGACCGAACCGGGCATCGGCGTCGGCGAAGAACGTCAGGGTCCGGAGGGTGCCGGCAGCAGGATAAGAAACACCCGAGTACCCAAGGTAGGCAGCGAAATCATTGGAGGGAAAGGTGAGGGACATAGTAGTGGGCTCCACGCGAGGCACAATCGGCCAGTAGGCTCTGAGCCAGCCATCGGCCGGGATGTACTGAGGATCGTGACCAGGTTGCATCGACGAAATGGAGACCTGAAGCTCAGCAATCTCTAGATGGTCTTCGTTCGTGTGAAAGACCACGAAAGGCCACAACGTTGCCCCGTCCTCTACGGTCGGCATATCCAAAGGCGTGGACATCTCCAGACTCGCTGGAAAAAATGAGTTGTTGTCATTTGTCAAGAAGTATACCTTGCCTTGGCTGATCACAAGCCGAACGCGGGGGTTGTCATGAGAGTTGGGTGTTACACCCGAGCCGATAGCGCCCTGATTGACGGCCACTCGTTTGGAATTTCCGTCGGCATCGATGTACTGGGCAAAGAAGGTAACGTTGGCAGTGGTTTGGTCAATGCCTAGACCAACTCCGTAGTCCATCAGCTCATCGACCCAATCCAAAATAGCATCCGTTGAGAGACCCTGAGGAAGCTCGAAGTTGCTAAGATCGGTGCGAGAGAATCCCAGGTAGAACCCATTGCGTTCAACGTCGACAATGCCTGAGCCAACGTCGGCCTTGTTGCAGACACACTCAATGAAGCCCGAGCCAGGACAGACGTAGTCCTTAAGCCACATAAGACGCGAGTTGGTTGCGGGGACAGCGTTTTTAATGCCCCAGACGCTAATATCATTGCCCTCGCTTGACGCAACAATAGTGCTGGTGATATCAGTACCAATCTGGTTAGTAAGAAAGTCGGCCTCATGTGGACCAATGTCACCCTTGATCCATTGAATCCGCAGCGTTCCGTCTTGCTCAACATAGCAATCCCATTCGGCGCCAAGAACCATCTGCTGCGGACCAGCCGTGGTTGCCGAAGTAAAGGCTGCCGCATCAATCGTCGGATTGTAGAGGATGGAGGTGTTGAGCTCGTTACGGATGCCTTCGAGAAGTTGCTTCTGATCCGCAAGGTTGTAGACCTTGCCGGGGAGCTGATCACCCGAGGTGGTAGTACTCCCACCCGCAATGGTCCAAGTGAACTCACGCGCAGCATCACCTCGAAGGTCAATGCTGGATTCATTTTGCTCGATAGCCAAGGACTGAAGGGCAATCGATGAGCCGGGCTTGAGAACGATATCGTCGTCAAGGATTCCATCGAAACGTGCCTTGGAATCACTCGTAGTGGTACGAAACAGACGCATGCTTGCTTATATGACCCGGGATTTGTTTGGAGGTGGTTTTCCTTCCGGGCCGACACTAAACTCGGGGGGTAGGGGTGGACACTTTTTTTGCATAATAACGCTGACGGGGCTTCATTTTGATTTGCTCTTTGCGCCTGGGCATGATGGGGGTACCTTGGCAAAAAGTTGTTTTTCGGTTTTCTTGCGGGGCTTGGGTGGGTTGACCAAGCGCTCAATGGCTGAATCGACGACCTTGGTACACATTGGTGGATCGCGTTTGTCCAACATAATCATACGTAGGATAATCTCGGAAGGCATTACAATGAGTCGGTCTCAAAGCGGAGCATCATTTGTGAAGAGCCTGAACCCCAATACCTTGGCCGATGCCAACCGGGCTCAGGTAACCGCAATGAACGCCAAGATCGCCACAGCTGTGGCAGGGGGAGTGAATCCGTCAAAGGCGCAAATCAGCCTGATCCATGGGGACACAGGAAGTGCGCTGGTGCCGATCCAAGTGGGTCCGTCGGGTGCCATTGTGACCAACGCTCCACAGTCGGCATTTGGTGAGAATCTGACGGCGAAGATGACACCCACTGCTCAGCTGAATTTTCGGGTGGGTGTGGATATTGCGGGATTTTCGGAGACTCATGAATTTGGTGCAGGTGCCCAGGTCACTAGTGATGGCATTCAGGCGAAGGTAGAAAGTGGTACTGGGAACAATGGATTTGCTCGATTGAAGTCGCGACGGGTGGGGCGGTACCACCCAGGGGCAGGAACTTTGGGTCGGTTTGCATGCGCCTTTGGAACACCAGATGCTGACAGCAGCCAGATTGCAGGACTGGGAGATGAGGAGAATGGATATTTTTTCGGGTACGACGGAACACAATTCAGCACGCTGCGGCGGCAGGGGGGTCGGCGGCATATCCAAACATTCACAATCACGGGTTTGTCGTTGGGTGGTAACATCACGGTGACCCTGGATGGGAATGGCGAGGTAGTAGCCACGACGGCGCTAGGGACGGTGGAGGAGCAGGCACAAGAGATTGCTCTTCACGACTACAGTGGGGTAGGTCAAGGTTGGAGTGCCTACGCATTGGGCGCGACGGTGTGGTTTGTAAGTGATCGTGCGGCTGTGCAGGGAGGAGTATACGATATCGCCGCAGGAGCAACGGGTCTAACGTACACGACGAATGAGGAGCGGGGGGGTTTGGCGGCGAATCAGAACTGGCGTTCGAGCTCAATGTGGAGTCTGGATGCGATGGACGGGACAGGTCCGAGCGGGATTACACTGGACCCAAGCAAGGGGAACGTGTACCAGATAGAGTTTCAGTGGCTAGGATACGGTGCGATAACATTTTCGGTGGCGAATCCGGCCACGGGGGCGTGGATTGCAGTGGATCGGATAGAGTATTCGAATACAGCGACGGCGCCGCACACGGACAATCCGTCGATGCCGCTGTATTTCGAGTGTCGGAATGACCCGATAGGGGTAACGAGTACAGAGATGTTGGTGTCATCGGCAGGGAGTTTTACGCAGGGGGAGGGTGTGGATCTAGGGCCGAGTTTGGGGACGGAGGGATCGGTGTCGACGTTTGATGCGGGTACAGTGACACATGTGATGTCGGTGCGGAATGATCTGATAAAGAATGGAGTAGTGAACAATGGGGTGTTGCGATTGGTGTCGTTGGGGGCAGGGTTTGATCAGGGTTCTTCGGTGGCGATTATAAATGTGCGGCTGCATCGAGGAGGAACGGAGTCGGTGGATTTAGTGTCACCACGGGTGTGGAGCGAGAATGGTGTACTGGCGAGTGTGTCGACAACGACGACGAGCGTGACGGGAAATGGGGACATCATAAGCACGCGGCCAGTTCGGTCGAACCAGTCATTTTGGTCGGATTTGTCGAGTCAACAGATAGAGTTGATGCCGGGGGAGTACCTGACGGTGTCGGTAGAAGCGACGGCAGGGTTGGGGCATTCGGGGACGGTGGGTCTGACGTGGATAGAGGAGTTGTAAGGAGGGGCGAGGTGAGTGTGGTGAAGTGAGATACGATTTTTTAGATGAGAGCGTAGTATGGTGTGGATTGTGAAGGAGGGGGATGACTTTGTGAGACGTAAGAAGAAAATATAACTAGAAAG
>Ga0208898_1001047_pt1 | contig 19098 bp, 22 predicted proteins | sample VirMetDEL_Mar_4_FD_184513 | JGI IMG/M metagenome (GOLD analysis project Ga0208898, IMG submission 184513) | Aqueous microbial communities from the Delaware River and Bay under freshwater to marine salinity gradient to study organic matter... | ecosystem: Environmental > Aquatic > Marine >...
ATATAACGGCATTGCTGACTGCATAGAATGTTGCGCTCAGTCCTAGGCTGGAACACCTCGCCACACTCGACACATGGCCTTGGATCAACGGTTACCGTTCTTTTGTAGTGCTGGTTGTAGCAACGAGTGCCGCAAAACCTCTGGTCTGAACGTGGCTGCTCAAAAATCTTGTGACAACCTTCGCAAGCAACCTTTTGCCGTGGCTTTCTGTTTCTTTCTCGGTATCTTGCGGCATTGTTCAACTGCAACTTGTAGCTGCACTCTTTTGAACAGGTCTTATGTGAACTGCTTTTGAGCTTAAACCGCTTCTGACAAACGCAGCATTTTCTAATCGTCAATGATTGCCTTGTCGTCCCAAGTGTTCTCATTAAATGGATCGTCCATTCGCTGAATCTTCTCCTCCTGGCTAATGTCTAGCGGCTTTAGGTCTTTACACTTCTGACTATGTCCATCCGGCCTGAACAAGCCACAAACAGGACATTGAAATACTGGCGTATACGATTCGCGCAACGCCTTGGAGTCTGCTTCTGCTCTCCGAACACTTGCCCAATATGCTCGCCCAATCCTTCTGGTTTCCTCCTTAAAGGCTTCAAATCTTTCTAAGCCTTCGTGCATATTTCCGGTTGATGAAATACAAGCGAATGCGCCACCAAAGCTTGCGATACCAAGGCGCTGAATAGTGTGTGATGATTCTTGATTTGCTCTTAGATTCGGCTCTGAAGAAGTAAGCCTGAATGGTTGGTGTGCTTGTCATGCTTCAACTCCATTTAAAGCATTAAAATTTAGCTGTCTAAACGTGCTAATTCTTTTTGTATTAAGCTTTCTACAAACTGACTTCGTTTCCTTGATGGTATTAATTTGGTGAGTTTAACAACTAAGTCTTCGTCAACCGTTAAATGTAGATGATATTTTTTTTGAATATTATGCTTTTTGAGTAGTTGTTCTTTTGTCATTTAATTATTTAGATGGGGTTGGTGGGGAAACGTTGCTCAAGCTGCTAGGAAAGACCCCTCTGACCTATGACTAAAACAACGTTTGTTTCCCCCATGTAGACTGCTCAATGAGCCATAGCCGCTCCAGCCGGTTCTCCCAAACCGTCCAACTCGGTCAATGAGTTGAAATAACTATGGCTCAGTCAACTGTCTCTAAGCGTTCTCCATGCGAGTTCCACCACTGCTGGAACTTGTCCGTTTCCAATTGCTTTGAGTCGGTCCACCCGATGGGCCACCCCATGAGCCACTCGGTCCAATCTGGGTTCAGATGTCCAGTAGGTTGATCTTCCTCCTTCACTTGAGCGCAAAGATATTGTTTCTCTGTCATATGGTGATGGCTTTTGCTGCCCACTGGTCCGCAACTCTTGAAGTCGCTCGTTCTTGGTGTTGCCCAAGTCTTCCGCTCTTCGATCAGAACCGCATTCGCTAGCGTCAGACCGAATCCGTTGCCGTTGATGCCTTGGCTCTTGATTCTCTCTCTGCGTTCCAGCAGCTTCTCCACATCCGTCTGTTCGTAGTTGTTCGCGGATGGTGTGGGCCAACACCCAGATTCTGTCTCGCTTGTGAGGTGCTCCGGTGTGGTGCGCTCCGACAATTCCCCATTTCGCATCAAACCCCAGCGTGGCAAGGTCAGCGAGGACTCTTCCAAGACCTCTTGAAACAAGCATCGGTGAGTTCTCCACGAAGACAAATCTTGGTCGTACTTCACCGATAATTCGTGCCATCTCACTCCAGAGTCCCGAACGTTCTCCGGTAATGCCTGCTCCTCTTCCGGCTGCTGAAATGTCTTGGCAAGGAAAGCCTCCCGAAATGACGTCAACAACGCCTCTCCACGGTCTGCCGTCAAAGGTTGTAACGTCATCCCAAATCGGGAAAGGCGCGAGAATTCCTTCGTCTTGTCTCCGACATAATACACTGGCGCAGTAACTGTTGATTTCGACTGCACAGACGGTTTGCCATCCAAGCAGTTTTCCCCCAAGGATTCCGCCACCAGCGCCTGCGAAAAGAGCCAACTCACGCAACACTTACTCTGTAGACGTAATCTTCTGATTCTTCGTAATCCTGAACTTCCAACAAGGCTTGAGAGATTTTCGCTTCTGCAAGCTCCTTTGTTTTAAATTCCCCAAATTCTGGGCATGGTTCCCAAAAGCTGCTGACGTTATCACCAACTAATTGCTGGATTGAATAAGTCATGGTGTCCTCTTCTAGTAAGTCCGCAATTTAATAGCTTGGCTTGCGGTTTGCCGTAAGCGGTTCAACTCAACCGCTCTTTCTGTCTGAGTCGCCTGAATGGCAACGTCAGCGGAAATCTTTTTGCTGAGAATGTCCTGATTTACCAAGACTTCCGTCAGCAGGTTGCGAATAGTGGCGAGTTCCGCCTTTATGTCTTCATCCATTTAATTCTTCTAATTCAGCAATCTCTCTTTTTAAACAGGACTCAACAAATCTTGACCTCATTCGTCTTGGTATCAGTTCGTCCACCTTGTCTAAAACTGCTTTGTCAATGTAGGCGTGTAGGTGTCTTCGTGTTTCTGAAATTTCAACAATCCCATGTTTATTTTGTAAAAGTTCTTTCATGAATAATTAGGTGAATTGTTTGCGTGTTGGTTGGTGCGTAGGAACGCCTACAGCAGGTTGCGAATGCTGGCGAGTTCTTCGCGTAGTTCTGAATCATTCATAAAACAGCCTGAATTTTCTCAAGATCCTCTAAACTGTACACAACAGGTGCATGAGGATGTGCTTGCCAGCCAGCAGGTATTTTGCCTGCTCTTCTCCAGCGTCTTAGCTTGTCAACAGAAATGCCTGTCTTTTTGCTAACTTCGTTCAAAGTTATATTGTTTTTCACGTTCTAATCTTCTATACTGTTGAACAGTGTTTTGGCGACACGTTAAACAATACTAAAAAGTTCTTAACTGTTCAACACTTTTTTTTGGGTTTACTGTGACCAAAGCAGCAAAGACCGAATTTAGGCGGATGAAGAGGAAAAGATTTTTGAGAAACGGTTTAATTTTTGAGAGTTTGAGGCAAGCGAACTGGAAGACAGATTTAGTGTCAAAAAAAGTCAAAAGTGAATCTGACTCATTCTGTTCAGTTCTTATAATTTTTGAGGATTATGAAAAAACTTATTGAAATTACTAAGAAAAAACTTGGCTATCGCTATGATAGGGAAATCGCTGAAGCACTGAACCTGACTAAATCAGGATTCAGCCAGAAGATTTCAAGAGGAGATTTCCCATTTTCAGAAATTCGTCAATTGCTGAAAAATCAAAATATTGAAAGTGATTGGCTTGATGAATATGAGAAGGAAATGAACAGAACAGATACAACGACCAACTTGAATCCTGAAGTGCAACTTCTGAAGGAAAAAGAGCGGACGATAAATATCCAGCAAAGCTACATAGAGCGATTAGAGAAAACGATTGAGAGGCTTGAGGAAGACAAAAAAAAACGGAATCAGACAAACGTACCGCAATGGTACAACCAAACGTACAACTGCCCAACAAGTCCAGTTTAGGATCTGAAGACAAGTAAAATCCTAGCCTGCTCTTCTTTTGTTCATTGTGTTACAAAAAAGCTACCCCCCCCCAATTGATTCACACATATATTCACATAACGAAATATAAAATTTGAGCCACAAAAACGAAATCGTCTCAGATCAACGCCAAAAGGCTTATGTTGGTCAACTATGGATTGGTAAGAAGCGTTATCGCAGAGTTCTGATTCGTTTTGTGGATGCTGAACGCTTAGAGCCTGTCGAGTTGAACGCTTTGCTCGTTGAGCGATTTCTGAAGCTCAAAGAGCGGCTGACGCGAGAAGTCGAACGAGCAACTGATGAACAAGGTTTGTTTTTTAGTGAGTTGTTGGATTTGTTCCTGGCACATGTTCAAGCCAACCGTGACGAGCGGACGGTTGGCAAGTATCGGCAACAGCTTAGTCGCTATCAAAAAGTCATTGGTGATTATCGTATAAGGCTTCACACCTCACAACTGACTGACAAGTTCGTTCTGTCTTTAAGAAAGGCTGGACTGAATGATCACAGTTGTAATTCTTATCTTCGAGCAGTTCGCGCAATCCTCAATTGGAGCTGGGAACAAGGCCAGATTCCGGCAGCCATCAAAGTCAAAAGCGTCCGCTCGTCCAAGCCGCTGCCTGCTGTCTTTTCTACTCAACAACTCGAAGATTTGCGGCAACACCTAGAACAAGGCTGGAACGAAACCAAACGAAGACGGTTTCTGGTGCTGCTTCGGGCTTGGTGGTTTTTGCGCTATACCGGAATGCGTGGCGGTGAGCTGCTGGCGCTAAAATGGGATAATGTTTACCCAGACCGAATCGAACTTCGCTCAACTCGAGATTGGAAAGTCAAAGGTCGAAAAGACGCAATCATTCCAATAGCTGAAGATTTAAAAGATTTTATTCAGGCGCAGGATATACAAGGCGAGCGTTATGTGCTGGACAACGGCAAAGGTCAGCCGCTTTATAGTTCGCTAGGTGATTTGACCAAGAGTATGCGAAAGGCTTTGCAGAAGTGTGGGGTTGAGAATGCGAAACCGTTGCATTCGTTTCGTTCTACGGTTGCGACTGAGTTGCTTTCCGGTGAGTCTGCGAATCCGGTGCATGTTCAAATGCTATTGAGACATGAGAGCATTCAAACAACCATGAGTTACCTGAATTCAGACCATTTGCAGCAAGTGGACTTGGTAAATAAACTGGGAAACTCGCCACAAAACACTGTTTCAAAGGAAAAAACAGAAGGCCGCAAGCCCAGTATTCGTCTGGCCTATAGCCGAAAGAACTCAGGTGACTGTTAATCATTGGGTCGCTGGTTCGAGTCCAGCTTGGGGAGCCACTTCCAGCCGATTTGTGACACCTCCGTTAAGTGGCGGTTCTGACTATCCGCCAGTGATTGCCTCTTTCAGCTTCTTTGCCTTCCTGACTTTTCGATAAATTCCTACTCCAGCCGCTGCCATTGGCAACCCTACTGCTGTCAAGATTAGCTCAACGCCACCGGATTCTACAGCAGAATTGAAATATTCAAAAAAGATTTCCATTTAATAACTCCAAATCATCAAATCTTCTCTGTCATCTAAATGCAGGAAGCGATTGCTTCCGGTAAATGAGAAGCCATAGCCACCAAATAAATTCATCTGAATGGCAATCTGAAGAAGTCGCGCACCATCTGCATTCCAAACCGCTAAATCAGCGGCTCTTCCAAGACTATGATAACCCGTGCTTTTGGGTTTCCCGTCTTTCCATTTTGCTTTTTCAACTGGGTGATCTAGTGAGCGATAGGCTGAAGTTAGTCTGATGGGTTTGCCGTAGTGCTGCCGCAAGGTTTCAAGCTTTGTAAGAAAAGAACTCGACATAGAGCATTCACCTGTGAATTTACACTTCAGCTCGTCCCTCGAAAAATGCTCTGAGTGGTCAATAAATTCCATTAGGTTTCTCGTTCAGGATAATCAATACACTCTTGCGAATACATTTCGCCAAACGCTTCTCGTTGAGGCAACGGCATTAGTTGCAAATCTACATATCTGTGATTTTCGCGGTAATGGTCAATGACACAACTGCAAAGTTGAATAGCCGATTGCATCGCTAGATTGCTCGTCATTCCTTGCATTTGATAAGTCGGTGCAAGTCGCAAAGAACACTGATAAGCCCATGAAACGAGGTGCAAAGTCTTGTACTCAACAGGCAATGCGAAAGCTGACGTTGAGAGCAGCAAAGCCAAGCCTGTGAGAAGCGGTTTCATTTTTTTAGATTATCCATTTTTTGACTTAGTTCGCTAATGGCAACAGTCATGTTGGTGAGCGTTGTATTGAGCTTTTCATGAACTGCTAAAAGCTGCTGAGACTGCGCTGCTTGCAGGTTCGCAAGTTTTTCTGTTGTGGCCTGTTGAAGTTGTGAATTTTCCCGTAATAGTTCGCTGACGCGAATGTCGCTTTCGGAGTCCTTCGTAAGCCAAATGTTTCTTTCTTTTTCAAAACCTCTTAAAAGAAACACGATCAACCACCCGCTGAAGGTCAAAGAAGCCATGCCAAAACCTAAATCTTGGACTAATTGAATCATTGTGTTAGGTTCTGCTGACATTGCTCGGCCTGTGTTAGATGTTTTCTAAAGCTTCTATTCGTGCGGTTAAGGCGTCAATTTGAGACTGTTGGGATTCGATGAGGACTTGTTGTTCTTTGATAGCCGCAACCAAAAGTGGAATAGCTTCTGTGTAGCGAATCCCTAAGTATCCATCTTGGTCTTCATCTATAATTTCAGGCAATACCGTTTGAACATCTTGAGCGATTAACCCAACTCGTTGTGTTTTGATTTCTGCGTTGTCTGCTTTAAGAGTGTATTTAACAGCCCTTAATGATTGAACAGATTCAATAGCGTTTTCTATATTTCCAGTAATGTCCTTTAATCTTTCATCAGAGTTGCCAGTCCAAGATGTCGCTCCCGCAGAAAGATAAACTCCGAGATTGCCCGAAACCGCTGGATTGATATACACGACAAAAGCACCGGCGCTATTCATTCCAAACGACCAGTTACTGTTGCCTGAGTTATACCCTGTGTTGATTGCTGAATACGCCCCGGGGCCACCTGTCACACTAGTTTTAGCTTGAATAACCCCTTGATTTGATACAGCACTCGTAGTCCCCACCAGCAAATTCCCACTAGCATCCACAACAAAAGGCGTACTATCTGGATTTGCTGAATCTTCAACAACTAACGCATTTCCGCTTCCTGTTTGCGTAATTCTAACCAAGTCACCTGAATCTGAACCAGAGACGGTCAAGGCTCCTAGTGTTGCCGTTCCACCAGTAACTGTGATTGAATCTGAATCTTGGGTAGCAATCGTTCCCAATCCTAAATTGGTTCTAGTGGTCGAATCATCTGAAACATTTAAAGAACCCGTCACGCTGATATTTCCGCCCGTGTTTAGCTGTGCAGAAGTGGAAACCGTGCTGGCAGTTAGAGTGAGACTCGAACCGTTATAGTTTTGGATTTCGTTTGTTTTTAATAAACTCATTTAAATAAGCTCAACAAATTCGAAGTTGTAGTCATAGAGTTGACTGCCAGGATAAGAATAAGCAATACTGGCTGGCTCAAAGAAGCTACCAAAAACTGCGGTGTTCGTTTGATAGCCTAGGATCTCAGCAGCCACTGGTTGCATTCTCAGCCCAGCAAAAACTTTGGTTGCTGTTGCTCGTTCGCTTTCCAAAACTTGAACGCTGCCGCTGAATCTTCTGCGAATTTCACCCAACCGATACACCAGCCCACTGTCTCGCTCTTGTCTGATTCCAAACGAATCACGACTGATCGACATGCCGACGTTTGGATTGTAAGTTTCCAGCACTTTTCCGGCTCGAATCGTGTTGACGATCAGCGGCAACTTCATGCTTGATACTGTGAAGTTCGCGCCACCATTTCCGGTTAACTGCAAATCTTCTGTGCCGGTTCCATCACCAGTGATTCGGTTGATTTGCTCGGTAAAAACACCATCAGAGACAAAGGTTCCGAGCTTGATTTGTGGGTAGTCTTCCAAATAAATGTTGGCAGCACTCGCCTGAAGTCTTCCTAGATTGCCATTACTGGCAGTTACCCAACCGTTGAGCGTTCCTTTGACGTCTGTCGAGTTGGTCAACGCAATCTCAACGGTGTTTGTATTCGTTGGACAAGCCACAAAAACCGAATCATTCCAATGGGTTTTTTCATTGAGTAAATATTGCTCGCTGAGTGTGTAGCTGTTCGTGTAGTTTTCTGTCGAAAGCGTTGAAGCACCAGAATCCTTGAATGTTACCGTCACCGATTCTGCCAGGTAGCTGAAGAAAATGGCTTCCGCACCTGAGCAAGTCACCGTAATTGTTGCCGTTGCAGCGTCTGAAATGTAAGGCTGCCTTGGATAATTGTTCTCGACTTTGGCGATTGCATAATCGCTCGACAATTGAGTCGCTGAACTGGTAACGCTAGTGATTAAATTCGTGTAAATGATTTTCACTCAAACCTTACAAAGTCGATTTCGGTTGGTCCGCTGATGGTTGTCTCTTCTGCATCAAAGCTATAAATAATTGAAGTAATGGTGATTGTGGCTTTGATGCTTTGTTTTTCGTCTATGCAGATGATTCGATAACCTAAAAGGTAATTGTCTTTAATCCCAAAAATTCGAGCCGTGCAGATTGGCGCGGATTCGCTCTGAAGTATCGCTCGTAAATACTCAATGACTTTTTCTTCAATCGTGCTGAGTGCGTCATAGCTTTGTTCTTCCCCATAGCCTAAGTTCGGAACTTCCACATATTTGGTTTCTTGAGCGAGTGTTACTGAGTCTGGGTAAGGCGTATTGAATTCATACTCGCTGAAAACCTTTTTGATTGGGAAGGCTGGCGCTAGTTGCAACTGAAGCAATTCTGGCGTTCTCACCGTTGCTGCTGCCACTCCGGTTTGAATCCGATTAATGACTCGTAAAGTAGAGCCGCTAATCTGAAGAAGAAGATTCGCAGCCTTGGCAGTATCAGCCGCGAAGTCAATCAGTGGCTCGTTTCTAGTGGTTGCTTGTGCCATAACTAAGGTGAATAAATTTCAACTTCTGAAGCTGTCGTGGCTACGGTTAGCGAGCGGACGGTCAGCGTTCCATTCGTGTCTATTTCAACGGTTACGCTAAGTCGAACTTCAACTGGTGAGTCGTTCACCTGCTCGTCGCTGATCGTCGTATCGGAGTTGTAGTTGACGCCAGCCATCAGGCATAGCTCGTGTCTAGAGTCAGTCCAAGCTCAGTGGCAACATGACTGTAAAAGCTCGAAAGCGTTGAACCTCTGTTGCTGATGCCTGAAATCGACAAAACACCTCCAGTAGTTGCAGAGTTCAATTTAATCACTGTGCTGGTTGGAGCAACGCCACTTCCGCCTGAACCGTTCCAGAACTCGCTCGAAGTGTTATCCGTCGAGTAAATCAAAACGCCATCTTCTCGGATTTCGATAGGATAACTGCTGTTGTTCGTTTGCAAATCAGGGTTGGCTACTTCGTCATCGCGTTTTTTGATTACTGGCGTGACGTTCTTGACGATTCCCCAAGAAAACGGCACTCGAAGCGGCACACCAACTCGGTGCGTGTTACCGTCAGAGGTAAAGGTTCCGGTTGTGCCGTATCCAGAAGTAACAGGAATGAAGTCTTTGTCCTGCAAGGTGAAGGTGTTTGAACCAGTGCGAACCACATAATAGTAATTGTCGACTGCAACCGATTGATATTCCAGCAGTTCACCGTAAGAATCCATTTGCTCAAAAATCACAACCGTACCCGTCACAAAGCCATGATTGAGTGCCGTAATTGAAACCGGAGTCCCTGCACCTGAAGAAATAACTGCTTCCACAAAAGCGAAATTTTCAGTCAAGGTGAATGGCCTCGCGCCTTTGGTAAATTCGGTGTCTGTGAGCGCAAAGGTGAGTTCTGTATCAGTGACGCTTTGAAGAAAAATGTTTCCTGAAAATAAATCACTTCCTGCCTCGCCCCATTTGAGACTTGTTGGATAAAGCCCAGGTGCGGTCAGCAGGTCTTCATAGCGCTGAAGTGCGAATGGATGGCTTGCGTGCAAATAGTCATTTGTCAAAGTAATGTTCCCAAACTTGACGCCAATCTTGCCTGAATCCTCAACCTGTCCAAGTTCCAAACTTGGCATTCTTTTGACAAAAGGCTGGTAAAAATTCTGACCAGCAAAGCCTCTCAGACTGCCTCGGTAGGCTGTTCCGTCAACGGTAATGGTTGCGAGTAAATGACTCATCAGATGTACCTAGCCGGAAGAAACTTGTCGCCTTGTCTTCTAGTTCTCTCGCGCAACTCACTTCTAAATTCTTCAATACCAGCCTTGGTCTGGCCTTGCATATCCGTATAAACATTTACTTCGGTGTCGTTCTCTCTGACAGCCACAATCAATTCAGCCAATAAACGTTTGACCTCTGGGTCACTCGTTGCGTTAAGTGCTGCACTGTCGCCAGAGTTGAGACGGTTCAGGTTTGACACTCCATAACGTCTGACGGTTTCTGGTGATAGGATATATTCGCCAGGTGAGAGCATGGCTGGAATGGTGTCCATTGGGTCTACTATTCCGCCTCGTCTAAAGCCATATTTAAAAACAGGCTCGTCCCACCCGTAAAATCCTGAAGTTGTGGACATGTAGTTATAGAAAGAGCGGGCTTCTTCGATTTCGTCAAAGGCTGCTAATTTTGGCGCAGCTTCATTGGGTCCGGCTGATAGCAGGACGTAGTAAGGTTGGTTTAACAGATAAGGTGCAGTTTCTGGTAACTTGTTATAGATCGAAGCAAATTGTTGGTCTGGTGTAAGGCCGCTAACACCACGAACTCCTAAACTGAATCCCTCTCCATAGTCAATGTCCGTGTTAAAGTCTACACCATAGCCACCAATTGCCGCTTGACCTTCTAGATATTGTTTCGGTCCCATCATAATAGTTGTTGGAACTCCAGCGTAAGGTCCACCAGCAGTCGTAATACCAGAAGCTTGCGCTTCCAGAATTGTTGCTTGCAGTTGAACTGCGCCAATCATCAGACTGAAGGCATCATTGATGATCGTGCTTAGGGAATCCAAAGAAGAAGTAATCTTACTGGTGTCCAGAGTCAGCGTTGGTGTGATGACGCCTAAATTCGGAATGCCTGGAGATACGGCTGGTGTGATTTTGCCAAGATTCGGAGTGCCTAGAGAAACGATTGGATAAACCGTCCCAAGGTTTGGTCTGCCAGCGGTTGCGGTTGGAGTAATTGTTCCAAAGTTCAGTCCAGAAGTGTTGACGGTAAACATGCTGCTGGACATCAGCAAAGAAAGATTCAACCGTGAAGAATCCAAACTGAAGTTGCTGCTGTTGAGGCTGATTTCTTTATTCACTCCTGAAGTGTCAACAATGAAATTGCCAGCTTTCAGCTCAATAGGAATTTGGTAGACGGTTGTCAGGAATTCAACCTGCTGTTGAGCAAAGGCAAGTGTGGCTAGGTTGATTCCAGAGATTAAATCAGAGACTGCGGTTTGCAATTCTTCTGGTAAGTCACCCAGTAAATCCTCTGCGCCTGAACTAAGTGTGCTAGCTGCGGCAATCGGTGCGTTGAAACCGTACTGAGTACCAAGCAGCGCCAAGTCACTCAGAACACCTTCAAAAATCGTAGTAAAGGCAGTTGATGATTTGAAAACATCTCTGGCTGCACTCAGATAATCATTAACAAATCCTTGCAATGCCTCGATGTCTTCTTCGGTAGCATCTGGGTCAAACGCATTGGCAAGCAGGCTTTCGTAAGTGCCTTGTGCCAAAGCAAAGGCTTCTTGTGGACCTGCCAAGTTGAACTCACTGAATAGCAAATCATTAACTTGGTCAAACAGGCTTTGCACCAGCTCACTGATGGCTTCAATTGTGTTTTCAAAATCACTGAACAGACTCTGCAAATCGGACTGAACACTCTGAAGCTGAAGTAACTGCTGTTGCCGCTCAATGGACTCAATCTCTCGGTCCCTGGCCTTGATTAACGCATTAATGACTTTGGTCTGGTCTTCTTCGGTTAGGCTCAGGTCTTCACTGGCTTGATTGATTTCCTTGGTGTAGTCAATGCGAATCTGGTCAATGCGATTGCGTTCAATTCCTCGCTCGTTGATTTCCTTCAGCAGTTCCACCGTCTTGTCATTGCTCATCGCTCGAAACTGCTGATTTAAGCGATTGATGAGGCTTTCGTTTGCGGCTGCGGCATTCTTGAGAAGCTGACTTCGTTGTTCGTCCGTCACATCGTCGCCACTCATTGACTGAATCCGCTCGACTACTTTCTGATATTCGGTTTCGACACCTTCCATGATGGAGGAAAAGCCGACATTGCCGACATCCTGAAGTAACTCAGCCACTGCATCGGCTGACGTCCGTTGCCACAAGCCCAGGCTGAAACTGCTGTATTCTTCAGCACTCATTCCAGTTGGACGGTTATTTACGCCAAACATTCCGCCTGAAATGTCAAAGCTGAACTGTTCAAAGTCGCTGGCAAAGTCTCCACCAAAGAGGTATGAATCCTGCCCAACTCCGGCTTGGTCAAGCACACTCTGAATGCCATCTCCAATGCCTTTTGCCAAGGCTCCAATCAAGCGATTGATTGCACTGATTAAATCGCCAAGTAAATCAATGAATGGGTCAAGCACCTCAAACAGAAGTTCAAAGCTTGAGTCGATGGCTTTGGCAACCTTTTCGTTGCTCAAGATTAGTTTTAAAGCGGCTTCATCCAAGGATTTTGATTGAGCAATGTTCATCCCTCGACTAGCGTTTGGGCCTGCGCCAGAAATTCCTGAAATTACGGCAGCGGCTGCACCTTCTGAAAGTCCTAACTGCTCTTGCAGTGACTCATTAACTTTGTCGAGGTAAGTAAGCTTTTTTTCTTGGTTGTTCAATTCTCTTTGTTGTGCGTCTTCCAAGGCGTTGACTAACTGAATTTCTTGCTCAATTGTCAGGTTCTGGTCTGCCTTCACCTTTGCAATCTCATTGGCATAATCGTAGTTGATTTGCTCAACCTCGGTCCTTTCTATGCCTCGCTCGTTGATTCGACCAAGGTATTCTTCAACCTCTGCCACTTGCCTGAATTGGTCTTCTAATTGTTGTCCATAGGCTTCATTCTGTGCCTCGGTCAGTTGTTTCATTTCTCTGCGAATTCGGAACTCTTCTTCCAGTGCTTCTGTGAATCGGTCTTGTTGTTCCTGAGAAATCTTTCCTGTGAAATCGGTGTATTCAATCTCTTTGACCTCTTCGATTTTTTCTTTCAGCTTCTCAACTGATGAGGCGGCATTTGCTGCTTCAAGGTTTACTTTGCCCAGTTGCTCTTCGGTTTTTAACAGTGTTCCAGAGTCAATCTGTTGTGTGTATTGATTGAACTCTGCATTGACAGCAGCATAAGCTTCTTCTGCTTGTCGTAGTAAGTCAGCCTGTCTTCGGTAGCTGTCTGCTAAAAATTCTGCCGAATCTCTCTCAAATTTTAATTCTGATTCTCTTGCACTTGTTGAGGTTGCAATTGGCGCAACGTCTCCGTCCATCCCAATTGAGTCTGCGGCACTGTTGTAATAGCCAATAACCTTGTTGATTTGATTGATGAAAAAGTTATCAACCGATTCAAAGAAGCTCAGAAGGTTGGCAACCATGCCGATGAAAAAATCTCGAATCTGATAAGCTAATCGTTCCAACCGAATTGCCAAATTCTGCGTTTGATAATCAACGGCAACCGTCAGCAAAGAAAGCGAATATTGAATGTAGTTGATGGTTTTGGCGATTGGATTTGACGTTCCTCCAGAAAAAACAGAAAAGGCATCTCGTAGAGGTTTGGTCAAGGCAAGTGCTAGCTGCTTGAGCTTGTCAAAGTAAACTCCCAGCATTACCACTACTTCTGAAAACTGACGAACAATGTTGTCTGCCTTGTCGAATTCTGTGGCTAGCTTGGTGAGTGCGTTTGCCGTCTTGTTGAAGATTCCGGTTGATTGCTCAAATTTCCCAATGAGCATCGTTAGGCTGTTGTTGATTCTTTGAGTGGCTGTTCCAATCGTGTCTTGTGCTGCGCCAAACTGTTCGTTAATGGCTTCAGCAGACCCAAGGATTGCGTCTTTGAATTCTTGATTTGAAAGGTTGCTTTCCTTTACGAATTTGATAAGGCTTCCAGCCGTGAGTCCAAGCTGCTTCTCTACTTCCTTGAGCAAGTTGGGCATTCCGTCAATCAACGAATTAAATTCTTCCGCCTGAACGATTGGCGAGTTCAAGGCTTGCGCTAACTGAAGCAATGCACCGGAAGCTTCAGTGCTGCTTTTTCCGGCTGCGGCTAAAGACTTGGTGACGATTTCGGTGATGCGGATGGTTTCAGCTTGGGATGATCCTAGCTGGTCAGCGGCAATGCGAAGCAGAGAGTAAAGTTCTGTAGTGTCCTTGATAGCTGTTCCAGTGGTCTGCGCCACTCGGTACAACTCTTTCTGAACCGCTGCGGCTTCAGCGGCTGAACTCGTTGCAATACGGATTTGATTGGCAAAATTCGTAAAAGTGTCAGCGGCTTGTGCGATCTGTTGAACGCTGATGGCAGCAACCAAAGCAGAAGCGGCATTCTTCGCAGACTTGAAAGCCGATTCCATTTTTCTGGTTGAGTTCGCCACTCGGTCCATTGCAGAAGACGATTTTTTCAGTTCGCCTTCAAGCTTGCCCAAACGATTGATAGCGTCACGAATTTCTAGTTCTATCTCAATCGTGGATGCAGCGTTTGCCATTATCGCTTTCTTCTAGGCTTTGGGGTAGGTCGAGCAGTGCTAGACTTTTTCTTCTGCAAGTCTCGTTTGCGCTCATTCTCTTTCTTTCTGTGGCTAGTGACTTCTCGGTCGATTGTCACTAAAGCCGAATAGACTTCTGGTGTGTTGGTCTGGTTTCTTCTGAGATAGCAATCAATCGCTTCTTCGCGCAGAAAACCAATATCAAAACCCAAGTCTCGTCCGGTTGTGTCCAAGTCTCTGAAAGCCTGAACCGCTGCTAGGTTGCGCTCGCTCAGCGTCAAATTATTTGGACATACCTGACAAGGCGGTTCCTCGTCTTCCTGCCAAACATTCTCAGCAGACTTACAGCACCAAACCGCTTGGTATCGGTCGCCTTCCTGAATGCCATGCTGTTGAGAGTCACCTAGATAAGCCGCTCGTTCTAAGACCAAATCTAGGTAACTTTTTAATTTCCCTCTTCGTCATCGACTTTCGCCTGGGCTAAACGCATCAACCTCAAACTGACATGCGTTGCCATTTTATTGAGTGCTGCGTCTTCTCCAACAAACAGGCTTTTGTTCTCAACGCTGCAATCTTCGTCAAATGACCAGGAGGTCACACAAGGCACAAAAAGCTTACGAGCGAACATAAGAGAATCAATCGTTTGCTTGCCTTTCTGTGTCTTGGTGGCTGCGTTCAGAGCCTCAGTCAAGAGCTTTTGGTGAGGCAGAACACAATTGAAGGTTGCTTCTAGGTCCAAGTCTGCGTCATTGAAATCAATCGTGACTTCGTTTGCTCGCTGGACATCAAAAATTGAAGGCATAAATGAATTACTTATAAATGAGTGAGAAAGCGGCTGCGTCTGTTGCAGAAGAGCCTTGGGTTAAGGCAAAGTCCACGGAAGCGGCTGCGGCTCCGTCTTGCTCTGTCCCACTAATCGAAACGCGAGCAGATGGGATGACGATTTGAACAATGCTGCCTGCGGTGTCGCCTACTTGAATCCCAATTGCTATTTGCTCTAGTCTTGCGAACTGCTCGAATCGGTACGCTTGTGCTGGCCTCATCACGAAATCAAAAGAACCCGTCACGGTAATATCGTTGCTGACATATGCAGCGGCTGGGTACTTGTCTCCGGTCATTTCTGCAAGTCCAGGGTCACCAAGATTCTTAGAAACGCTCATCGAGAAGCCAGTTGCCAAGAACTCGTTCGCTGAATCAATCAAGCTTCCGGCTGCGGTGTTCTGAGCGGCTAAGTAAACTTGAGCGGCTGAAGTGGCGATTGGCTCATAAGTCGAAAGCGTAGCGGCTGGCAAGTGAGGTACTAAGTAGTCAGTCGCGCTGACTGTGAAAGAGTCACCACTGGCAGCCTGAACCCCAACCGTTGCGGTTGTTGACGAAGGCGAACTGATGGTTGCAGCACCTCCGGTGTTCACCTGTGAATCGCTTGAATCGTAAATGTCAACCAATTGCCCAGCGAAAAAGTAATCGGCAGCGACTGCATTGCTGGCAGGATCTAAGGTCACGGTGGCAGGCGAGGAATCGGTAACAGAGACGTCTGTTCCTGTGGCGTTGACAGGTCCAGAGTAGCGGATTCGAGAGGCTCGGCAGTTTGCGGACATGGTGAAAACACCGTCTCTCGTAATGTCTACGCTGAAGCCTTCGACAACGGTTCCGTTCGCCACATACAATTTATATGTATCGACCAACTGCGCCACTTGGAAGGTGTCGCTAACTCGGCTGAAGCTGTATGTGACTGACGTTCCACCCGAAACCGTCTTAGTTCCAAAGGTCTTGGTCAAGAGTGTATCTTCTGCTGGTTCAGTTCCGGCTGAAGCTGAAGGTTTCACTAGAAACGGAATATCAAAGGTTGCTCGCTCGGCATAATTCACAAAACTTCTGTTCTGTAAAAGCCTTGTGCCAACTTCAGAAATATCTGAAGTGTTAAAAGTCTGACTTAGCGCCAAAGGTTCGGTTGTGGTGAATCCATCAGAAGCGGAAACTGCGACATAACTGCCAGCAGTTGATTCAGTGGTGATGTACGGTTGAGAACTTCTTAACCGTAAATAACGATCTGGAATTGCCATTTTGTCTCCTTATTATTCGACGTCGTTTTCAGTAGTACGGTAAAGAATCTCATACCGTAGCGTGGCTATGAAAAACTCACTTTCAGCAGACGCTTGCCGGATCTGCGTATCGGTGATTCGTGAATCTATTGCCAAATTATTCAGCGTTTGGTCGTTCGCCATTGCTTCCTCAACTTCAACCGTGATTGAGTCCAGTGTGCTTTCTGCGGTGTTACCTTTGGCAATGGCTTCAATCACCAAATCAAGGTTTCGCTGTTGCCTGTTTTGAATGCCAATCTCTAGTCGTTCAATGCTTTCAGAATTTGCGTAAATCAGCAGCCCAGGCAAATCACTGGTTGCGATTGGATAAGTTCTTGAGAGAAAGACATTCGAGCCAGTGGTTGATAATCCGGTCAGAACCGTTGCCACTCGGCTTTTGATCTGCGCTCGTTTGTGTGCCATCAGACACTCAACATGATTTGAGTCATGCCTGTGCCGTCCGGTTGAATCCCTCGAACCGTGTAGCTCACTGCTGAAATGGTCAGCGTGTCGCCATGCGCTAGGCTGGAAACGTCAGCGGTTCTGGCTAGTAGTGTTGGCTCTGAACTTTCGACTTCGCTTTCGTCCACATCAACCGCCAGAAAGTCATTGTCAAAAATCCCCACAAAAGTGCTTGCGTCTGTCTTGGTTACGGTTGTTCCGTAATCAGCAAGCATTGCGCTTCTATCGGCTGCGGTTTCCACGCTCATTTTTTAGGCTTTCGAGCAGTTCGTGTGGTTCGAGTGGTCACAGGTGGTGCTTCTGCCTCGTCCAAGCCTTTGGCTCGATTCTCATAAATAATCGCTTTGCCCATGTTAATCAGTTGATTTGCCTCGGTTGGGTCAACGCTAATGACTTGTCCAACTCGAACAGGTCCACCGTTTGCCACCGTGCCTCTGATAATTTGAATCTTCATTGGAAAATCCTTTGAAGTCGTTCGTTGTACACAATCACTCTTTCTGGATTCTGCATTAAATCTCTCGCCTCAATCCACTTACCTTGCTGGTCTTCCTGAACTCTTGTTGGCTTTTTGTCTAAGTCCCACTGATGCCAGTATCTGCGCGGCCCAGTGTAGAAATCGACACCGCAAACATGAATTTCTGAGTAGTCAAAAAAGTCTGCTGTCCAAAGTGCTTCTGGTCCGCTGAGTCTGATGAATGGGACAATTCCACCGTGAATATCTTTGTCTCTTAAATTCTTTGGGTCATGGTGAATAATTGCTGGTGAATCGTACTCTTTCAGGTGCGCTACCATTCGGACGTCATGCGCGTAACACCAAGCCAACTCGCCAAGAAAAAGTAAGCCGTGATTATTGACTCCGGCTAAGTCGTAATCTTTGGAACCTATCCGCGCCTTGGCTTGTGCCAAATCGGAAGGCGCAGAAGGTCCGCCACAAAGTAAGATACAAGGTCGAGCAGCACCCCAACCTTGTAACTCGTCTAGTTGATACACTCAGGCAACGGTCACATCCTGAGCGGCTGCGAAACTTTCAGCATGAGCAACCGCAATATCGCAATCTTGATAGAAGTAAAGATTGGTCGTTGCTGTTCCTGCACTGCCATACGGATCTACGAGAACGTCGAGCGCTGAGAAGAAGCCGACATACAAGTCAGCAAAGTTCCCGAAAATCAGCGAGTAAGGCGAGGAACTTGGTGCTTGCGTGGTCTGAACAACCGGATAGCCAAGCATGGAATCCGGTGTTGGCATGACCATCCGCGAGTCAGTGCTGGAAGCCACAAGCGTCTGCATCAGCTTTCCAACTACTGCCGGGTGTGTTACCCAGCGCAGGTTGCCAAGCAGAGCGTTGTCTTGTGAAACCTCGGTCATAATATCGACCACGTTTCCGTAGGTCAGATTCGCGTTGCCAGAGGTTCCGCCAGAGGAAACGTCACCGATTCCAGAAGTTCCAAGAATTCCGGTTGGCTCATTACTTCCGCCACCTTTGAGGGCAACGTTGTCAATTTTGGCTGCGAAAATTCGGACCATGTTGTTTCTGATGAGTTGCTCTACACTTGGGTCAGACTGAATCATCAACTCGCGTGTCACGGCAACCTTGTTTGCCAGAAGCTTTGGGGTCATAGTGACTTGAGCAAAGTCAGGCTCGTTGTTTCCAACTGAACCACCTTCTGCGATGAATGCCGCTGCGGTGCTGGTTGAAATCTTGGGAATCGCGACATTGCCTTGCAAACCGTTCAGGACCGTTGCGCCTACTTGCCCAAGAATTGAGGTTGAAATCAAAGCGTCGATAAAGCGATCACCTCGGTAGTCCTCTGGAACGATATTTGAGCCTGCCCCAAAAGTTGCGCCTGCTGCGGTTGATACCGTTCTGGTCTGCCAGCCAAAGTCAGGAACAAAAAAGCCTTTTGGTTGTCGGCTTTGCTTCTTTGCCAGTTCTTTAGAAACTTCGAGTTCAAATCCAGCCTTGCTCCAATCCTTGGCATCAGCGGCTTGAATGGCTCTTACCAAGCTGTAGTTGCGCTTTTCCTTTGGTGAGGCGTCAACGCTGAAGTCGATTGGCTTGGAAGTCTTCTTCTCTAAAAGCATGGCTTGAAATTCAGCTAGGCTTTTCTCTTCTTGAAGTGCGCGAAACGCTAGGTCATATTCGTCATGCCGCTTGCCAAGTTCGAGAATCTGGCTGGATTGGTTTCGGTACTCTTTCAGTTGGTCTTCTGGTTGCCGTGTGTTTACCGGCTCTTGAACTACTTCTGCGCTCATTGTTTTCTCCTGAATTGCAGAATTGTCATTACCGGAAATTTCCGGCTTGGATCTGCCTA
>Ga0208898_1001048_pt1 | contig 19092 bp, 15 predicted proteins | sample VirMetDEL_Mar_4_FD_184513 | JGI IMG/M metagenome (GOLD analysis project Ga0208898, IMG submission 184513) | Aqueous microbial communities from the Delaware River and Bay under freshwater to marine salinity gradient to study organic matter... | ecosystem: Environmental > Aquatic > Marine >...
GGGACCACAGGTTTCTGGACACCAAGGTAGCCACCCTCAGGCAGGCGTCCAAGTGGAACTACCACTTCACCGGTCACATCAATCTGTACGGGGTGGTCGGTCAGGCTCTCGACTGGGAGCGTGACAAAGACCGCAAGGATTCGATCATCAAAGCAACAATCGGCTTCTACCTTCTTGGCCTCACCCGAGGTCTGATCCGGTTTTGCTTGCCCAATGATTGCGTGACGGAAACCAAGAAGTATCTGGCCGAGTCCGGGTATCAAATCCCGGATAGGGTTTGGACTCCCCAGCAGTTGATCGACTGGATCGACGAGCAGGGTCGGTACAAATTTGATCATCGCTGCCCCTTTCTAGGAGACTTGCCATGTTTGGAGGAGGCTCCCCGCCCCCGCCGCCAGAAACGCCTAAGCCTCTGGCCCCGCCCCCGACGCCTAACCCCTCTCCCCGAGCCGTATCCCTGCCCGGCAGATCGCAGATCAAGAGAGGCGCGGCTCGCGGATACTCCTCCTCGGCGACCAAGGGCAAGCGGCGTCTGACCATCAATCGCCCCGCGTCTGGCGGATCTTCCGGCGGCTACTCCGGTGTGGGTATGTGATGGGTGCCCCTTCTTATTCGGACGCCCTTCGTGAGATTGCGGGAATGCCTGCATCCCGCCGCCCCGGTGAAAGTTTCTGGAACTCGACAGGCATGATCACCCCGCCGACCAATGCCTCCACTCTGCTCACTCCTGAGCAAAGGTTTGCCCGCGACTACCCCAACAGGCAAGGGGACACTCGGGCGATGATCTATGGGTCAGGCAGAGCGCCGGGTTACATCTTGCCAAGCGAACGGCGAAGGATCATGGCCGATTACCAAAACCAGTATCAGGCCGACCTCCGTGGAGGCATCGCTGACCCTGAACTCGGGTCGGCTTACGTCCAATTCAAGTGAACATCATGAACGCTAAAGCCCTATACAACTCGCTTGAATCAGACAGGCATACGTTCTTGGAACGTGCTAGGGATTGCGCTAAGTTGACAATCCCCACCCTGATTCCTCCGCAGGGGCACAGTTCAGCGACGATCTATCCGACTCCGTTTCAGGGTCTGGGGGCACGCGGCGTCAATCACTTGGCCGCTTCTCTTCTCATTTCTCTTCTTCCTCCCAACCAGCCTTTCTTCCGTTTGTCTCTCGACGACGAGGCGGTCAGGGCTTTGGGTGCCCAAGGCACTGTCAGGGCAGAGATCGACAAGACTCTCTCGTCAATCGAGAAGTCAGTCATGCGGAAGATCGAGACCCTTGCGATTCGCCCCGCTTTGTTCGAGGCTCTCAAGCATCTGATTGTCGGAGGTAATGTCCTTCTCTTCATCGGAAAGGACAACCTAAAGGTTTACCATCTGGAGCAGTACGTCATCTCGCGGGACTCTGAAGGGGCGATCGAAAAGATCATCGTCAAGGAGTCCTTCTCCAAGTCCGCTCTCCCTGCCGAGATCACCAACCAACTGTTTGGTGCGCCGGTTCCTTGGGAAAAGGACGAGGAGGAAGTCGATGTCTACACTTGCATTCAGGCCTTGGGTGGTGGCAAGTGGAAGGCCTATCAGGAAGTCCAAGGAACCATCATCGAAAGCACGATGGGGACTTATTCTTCTAAGGACTTCCCTTGGTTCGCCCTCAGGATGAACCGGGTGGAAGGCGAAAGTTATGGCCGAGGATATGTCGAGGAATACCTTGGCGACCTCAAGAGCCTTGAAGCACTGACCCAAGCAATCGTCGAAGGGTCAGCCGCCGCTGCCAAGGTCTTGTTCTTGGTCAACCCGAACGGGTTCACCAATGCCGAGACTCTTGCGCGTTCTCCTAACGGAGCAATCCGAGAAGGGCTGGCCACCGATGTCACGGTACTGCAAGTTCAGAAGCAAAACGACTTCAGTGTTGCTCTTCAAACAATCGCTCAGATCCGCGAAAGGCTCAGTTATGCATTTCTTCTCGCGGAGAGTACGATTCGCAATGCTGAGCGTGTTACCGCAGAGGAGATCCGGCTGACCACCGCTGCGGTAGAGCGGCAGTTGGGCGGTATTTACAGCATCCTGTCTCAGGAGTTCCAACTCCCCCTGATCCGCAGGCTGATGTCCGTCATGACCAAGGCCAATAAGTTGCCCAAGGTCCCGGACGAATATGTCCAGCCGTTGGTGACTACCGGTATCGATGCCCTTGGAAGAGGCAACGACCTGACTAAGTTGGACACCTTCTTGGTCGGCCTTCAGCAGGTCATCGGACCCGAGGCCATGGCACAGTATGTCAACATCGGGGAGTACCTGAATCGACGCGCTGCCGCCTTGGGCATCGACACCGAGGGCTTGATCAAGACCGAAGAGGAGATTCAGGCCGAGCGGCAGCAGGCCATGGCGGCTCAGATGGCTGAAAAGTTGGGACCGGAGTCTATTTCCCAACTTGGTTCGGCTTTGAATGATGGTAATATTTCCTTGGATCAGGTTGCTGAAGCGTCGAACGCTATAGCATCCCAGTCTTGAAAGGAATTGTAAATGGAACAAGTTCAATACACTGATGGGGTCACTGGACCCAACGCCCCCGCCGACAACGACGGCGACCCCGGCGACGAGCATGTTGAAACTCCCCCGCCCGCTCCTGAGACGGAAGAAGAGCCAGAAATCTCGGATGACTCTACGGAGGAATCAGAAGGTTTAAACCTTGATAGGTACGGTTCTGAACTTCAAGAGAAGGGGACTCTTTCGGAAGAGTCGTTCGCCGAACTTGAGAAGGCTGGAATCCCCAAGTCCTATGTCGAGCAATACATTGCTGGACTGGAAGCCGTCCAGAATCAGGCTGCTCAGTCGATGTATGCCACAGTCGGCGGCGAAGAGGCCTATGACAACATGATCAATTGGGCTTCGGAAAACTATTCCGAGGCCGAGATCGACGCCTATAACGCCGCTATCAATCAGAGCCCTGAAGCCCAGAAGTTCGCTCTTGAAAGTCTCAAGGCAAGGTATTCTGCCGCGAACGGAGGGACCGAACCGAACTTCGTCAAGGGATCTTCCAAGAAGACATCTGCAGGGTTCCGGTCCACTGCCGAGATGGTCAAGGCCATGAGCGACCCTCGGTACAAGAACGACCCCGCTTACCGTGCTGACGTAGAGAACAGAGTAAAGAACGCCTCTTTCTAAGGAGTAAGAAATGCCCGTTAGTCAAGTGTCCAACATGGACATCGCCGGTCTGTGTGACCGGGTCACCGTCTACGCCCGTGAGTTGATCTCGTCCCAGAGCGCCTTCAACGGTGGCTTCTTCCTTGAGGCCGACCGCGAGCGTTTCGCGACGTACCTCGACCGCCTTGAGGGCTTCGCGACCGCCGCGAACTCCCAGCCCCTCGACCTCCCGAAGATCCACAACGTGGGCTATTCTCTGCTCAAGTCCTTCCCGACCGATGAGCAGATCGAGTCCGTGGAGAATCAGGACTGCAAGGACATCGTCCGTCGCCTCAAGGCGATGTGGGTGGACCTCAGCGAGTCGCAGTCTGCGGACCTCGCTTCCGGCATCAATCGTTTCGACCTGATGCGGTTCAAGGCTCTGCTCGACAGCATGCGTGCCCTGCTTGCCATGTCCGGTGACAGCATCGACCTGCCCGAGAATCAGGGCAACAACGCTGTGCCCGTGGCTGGCGGTCAGGCTGCTCGCTCCAACGGCGGTAACTATTGATGAAGGCCCCCGACCCCAAGGTGGGTCGGACGGTTGAAGAGAACCGCCCCGTCTTCCAGTGCATGAAGACGGGGCTTCTCTATTACTATGCCGACCCTCCCAAGCGATATGTATCGGTTACTAACGTGGAGTTGAAGACCGATGGAAAACGAACCAAGTGACCCCAAGCCGGGGTACAAGACGACCGAGTTCTGGCTGTCCACTGCCGCCTGCCTTGTTGGTGCTGTGGTCGCCTCCGGTGTGGTCCCTGCGGAGTCCGCTGGAGAACGCATCCTCGGCCTGATCGTGTCCGTGCTGGCTGCTCTCGGTTACACCGGTAGCCGTCTGGCACTCAAGCGTGATCGGAAGTATTGAGATGTGGGCCGCGATCGGCACCGCCATCGTGACCCTGTTGATGGAACTGATCGGTTTCGGATGGAGACGGACCAATGCCCCCAAGACTGCGCGGGATGTTGCTGATCTCCCTGATGGTCTTCGTGACCAGTTTGAACGTCGGGTGCGACAGCACCAGAACAGTGTTCGTCAATCCGACCGATCATGACTTGATCAGGCTCGGTCCTGAAATCCGGGGCCGAGTCTATTTGTGGAACGGGGTTGCTTGGCAACTCACCGACCACCCAGTCCTGCTGCCCGAGGGGTGGTACGCAGGATATGTCTCCCCTGCGGGGGATGACTCCATTGCCCCTGAGTCGGATTTCCCGTCCCTGTCTGCGGACCCGGACTTGGAGAACGACAAGAAGCAGAAGGGACCCATCCGCAAGGAGCGGGTGGGCCGAAAGAAGTCTTACTAACTAAGGATATACAATGGCTGTTACTGGAATCTCCCTGACTGGCCAGATCAATGGCGCGGGAGCAAATGTCAACTACGCGACTGACAACGCGATGTTCCTGAAGGTCTTCAGTGGCGAAGTCCTTCAGGCGTTCGAGACCGCGACCGTGATGAAGCCGCTTCACATGGTCCGTACCATCAGCAACGGAAAGTCGGCTCAGTTCCCGCTTACCGGAATCGCCTCTGCGAGTTACCACACGCCCGGTGAGGACCTGCTGAGCGATGGGTCCTACATCTCCGCGATCAAGCACGCCGAGAAGGTCATCACTATTGACGATCTCCTCACGGCCACCACGTTCATCGACAAGTTGGACGAGGCCAAGAACCACTACGATGTCCGGTCGATCTACTCGTCCGAACTCGGTCGTGCGCTTGCTCGCGAGATGGACAAGCACCTGATCGGTGTTGCAATCAACACTGCGGCAGATTTTACGGGGGCAGACCCCGCCCCGATCAACAGTGCGGTTACCGACCTTCCGAGTTCGACCGTTCTTGAGAGCAACTTGCTTGGAGCAAACGGTGCAGATCTGACCACCGACGCTCAAGTCGCCCAGTTCATCGACATGATGTTCGAGATGGCTGCTAACTTCGACGAGAAGAACGTCCCCTCCGAGGACCGGTACGTTGTTGTCACTCCCCAGACGTACTACACCATCGTGAACAGCCCCGAGGGCAAGGACCTGATCAACCGGGACTACAATCCCGATCCGAGCAACTCCTTTGTGAATGCTCAGATCGCCTCGGTTGCCGGTTTCCGAATGATCCGCAGCAATATTGCCCCGTCTGTGTACGGCACGACTGTTACCAACCCCACTGCCACCCAGAACTCGTATGGCGGTAACTTCTCCCGAGTCAAGGCTATCGCCTTCCAGAAGCAGGCTTTCGGTACGGTCAAGTTGCTCGACCTCGCCATGGAGTCGGAGTACGAGATCCGTCTTCAGGGCCACCTCATGGTCGCCAAGTACGCCATGGGTCACGGTTCGCTCCGTCATGAGTGTGCCGGACTTATCGCCACTGCCCCGTAACCAAGGTAGGTGATCCCAATCGAGGGGTCTGTCCCATAACTGGGGCAGGCCCCTTTTTTACATCTTTCAGGAGCCTGACATGCCAATCCACGACGGCACATCACCGTGGGCACTCAGCGAGATTGACGCCATCAATATGTGTCTGGCCACAATCGGTGCTGCCCCGGTCAACGATGTGGACACCCCCTCGGTTGACGCATCGATGGCCAAGGCCACTCTCAAGGAAATCTCTCTGGCTGTCCAGAGCCATGGGTGGTACTTCAACACGGAACAGGACAAGGTCTGGACCCCCGATTCTGCGGGCTTGATCGCGATTCCCGATCAGGTCATGTACGTTGACAATGCCTATGTGACCCCCAAGGTTGCCGTAGACGAACGTCAGGCGACCATCAAGATTCGGGGCGGCAAGAGGTACCTGTACGACAACTACAGCAAGACCTATACGTTCACTTCATCGATCACGACCAAGACCGTCTACGCCTACGACTGGAACTCCCTGCCCCAGCCCGCTAGGCAATACATCGCCATTCGTGCCGCAAGGGTCTTTCAGGATCGATCCGTGGGCTCCGAGAAGCACCATTCGTTCACCCTGAGGGACGAGCAGTACGCCCTGTCTGAACTACGTCGGTTTGAGTCGGAGACCGCCGACCACTCGATCTTCGATTCCTATGCGGTCTATCGGGTGATCGATCGTGCGTATCCCTATGTGACGGGCCTGTAAATGTATAACATCGCCATCCCCAACATGCTGAACGGGGTCTCGCAGCAGCCCCCTCAGGTCAGGTTCCCCACCCAGTGCGAGGAACTCGTCAACGGATACGCCAGCCCCACGGAGTCCCTGACCAAGCGGTATCCGACCGAGGCCGTTGCCGATTTCACCGGAAACGGAGACACTGAGGGCAAGGGGAAACTGCACATCATCGATCGCGGCGAAGGCGTAGAAGCCTATGCGATCATGTTGAAGGACGATGGAATCACGGCATGGGACTTGGTCAACAATGCTGTGGTCCCGGTGAATCTTCCGTCAGGCGGGAACTACTCGTATCTGGGCGGGGGAAGCGTCAATGACCTTGAACGCGACTTGACCCTGACCACCATTGCGGATTACACGTTTGTATGCAATCGCAACAAAACGATTGCGATGACGAACGACACGGTTACCGAGCGGGACCCCGAGGCATTCGTGTGGGTGAAGACGGGCAACTACGGTACGACGTACACGATCACCGTGGAACTGCTGGATTCATCCGGCAGCACGGTCGGCTCAACACTTGTCGTGAACCAAAAGACCCTTCATCCTGACAGTTCTGGCATCCCAACGTCAGTGGATGGGTATCTGGATGCCAGTGGTGCGACCATTGATGGCGAGTTTTTTCCAGAAGGAACCTCAGTCATCGACACCCGCCTGATCGCGGCCCAGTTGACGGTACTGCTGAATAACAACTTTGCTGCTCCCAGTAACTTTTCAGACCTGACGGCCACCCGTACCGACTATGGAATCCACATTGTCCTGAACACCAACAACCCGGCCAACCCCACTGTTGTGGACTTCAGGGTCTCGGTCGGAGACGGCTTGTCGGGAGAAGGCCTGCGGGTCATTGGGGAGGAAGTTCAGGCATTCGAGTACCTTCCGGTAATCGCTCCCGATGGAATCGTCACGAAGATCGAGGGTCTCCCCGAGGTCAACGAAGACGACTACTACGTCAAGTTCGAGGCCACTGTGCAGGGCGAAACCGGTGAAGGCGTTTGGGTGGAAACCGTCGCCCCCGGCCTGTCCTACCGTCTCGACTCGGCCACCATGCCCCATGCCCTGATCCGCAAGTTCGATGGGAACGGTGATCCCTATTTCATGTTCACCCCTATCGACGGTTCCGCCGACGCGAACGATGTCTTCTGGGATGACCGTCTTGTTGGGGACCTCGTCTCCAACCCCAACCCCAGTTTTGTGGGTGCTGAGATTTCGTCCATCTTCAGTTATCAAGGCCGTCTGGGGATTCTCTCTGGAGAAGCGGTGTCCGTCTCCGAGGCTGGCAACTTCTTCAACTTCTTCAGGACCACCGTGGTGTCGCTCTTGGACAGCGACCCCATCGATGTCTACTCGGCATACCCGCAGGTCACCAAGTTCCGCTACGGGATTCCTCTCGGCAACCGTTTGATTCTGTTTTCAAACAAAGCCCAGATGGTCCTGACTTCTCCCGATACCGAACTGCTGACCCCGCGAACCGTGATCCTTGAGCCTGCCGGTCAGTACGAGGCGGTTGCCGACTGCATGCCTGCTCAGGTGGATCAGGAGATCTACTTCCCATTCAAGCGTGGCGACAACTACACGGGTGTGCGGGACATGGTGGTGAACATTCAGGACGCCAGCCTGATCGCCGCCCCCGAGGTCACTGCTCATGTGCCCAAATACATCTTGGGCCTCCCCAAGGCAATGAAGGCGTCCCCCTTCGATCGGACCTTGGTTGTCCTGACGGAACAGGATCAGTCCGCTCTGTATGTCTACAAGTGGTACGACCAAGGGAACGAACGGGTCCAATCGTCTTGGTCCAAGTGGACGTTTCCGGGAGTGGCGATCCAATCGGTCGGGTGGTATGAGTCCCGATTGATTCTGTACGTCTTCAATCCCGATTCACAGACTTACGGTTTGCGTGAGATCGATCTTCGGGAAAACCGATTGGACGAGGACAGCGGCCTGACTGTTCGCCTCGACAACCGGCGATACTTTGCAAATACCTCAAGCAATCAGATCGTTGTGGACGGGGTGACCAATGTCGGCCAACCGTCGCAAGAGTCCGTTTTCTTCAGGTTTGGCTCGATCGGAGCCGTTGGAGGAACCGGATCGATCGAGTTGACGGGCACGTTCCCTCCAACCGTCATCACCCCCGGCACTCCCAACGCCTTGCTTCCCGAAGTTCAAGGCCCAGCCCTGACCTCAACCCTACCGAACTTGACCCAAGAGTTCCTTGAGGTTCCCTATGTTTCCGGGTATGCGGTACCCATGCGGACGGGCATCACTGCTCAAACTTTTCTTGAGTTTTCGGCTACCCGCTCTTCTCCCGATGCTATTAGCCAAAGGCAGTTCTCTGTATATGTTTCCACCGACAATGGGAGTTATTCGATCAACATCAGCGACTCCCGTTTTGGGAACTCGACTTCTCCCCCTTCAGGTTTCACCGGCACCTACAGTTCGGAGAAGGCTGCGACTGTTTTTGTGAACGGGTATGAACTGGAGATTGAGTATCTGTTTTCTTGGACAGAGCCTGACACAACAACCACCATGTCATTTCAGGGGTCCGTCACTGTAAAATGTGTGGACGGGCCGGATGTCTTCACGAATGTGAGGGCTGGAATCTTGAGCGGCGTCACAGGAGAAGATGCCCAAAGCACGACCTTTGCCACCAACAGTTGCTCATCTCAGGTCTATTACAATAACTTCTCTCAGCACCCGGTATCCTTTGGGGGTCAGTCCGAATCCGCGTCCCCATTGATTCCCGGAGACATCGTGGTGTACGCCTCTGGACCCAACGCTGGCCAGCAGGTCGAAGAGGTCTCCCGCGTCTATGACGACGTTTCCGGCAACACCACCATCACCCTGTCTGGAACAGGCGGTGCCTCGGTATTCCATGGCAACCCCTATGAGTTCCGGTACCGGTTCTCCCAGCCTTACTTCCGTATCGGTTCCCAGAACTCTTCCCTAGGTTCTGGCCGGTTTCAGATTCGGAACATGAACGTCAACTACGACGAGTCCGGCCCGTTCCGTGCAGAGGTGAGTGCGGTCAACCCGTTGGTGAACTCGACGTATGTGTATGAACGGGGGTCCACAGTCAACAGTTCATTTGTAAACGCTCCATTGGAATCGGGTACAATGCGTATCCCTGTGATGGGCGTTTCTGAACAATTCAACGTGGACCTGATCAATGACACACCCTACCCGTCCAAGTTCACCAGTGCAGAAGTCGAAGCGACGTACTCGGGACGCTACAGGCGAATCTGAACTGAGAGTTAGAAAGGCCTGTCTCAAGGACGCGAAGCCGATCCTGAACGAGATGAGAGGACCGGACAGAAGGGAACTGGGTCTTCTTGATCCTTCGGACGATTACGCCTTGGACCGGCTGAAGCAGGGGATCAGTCAGAGTGACCCGTGCTTCACAATCCATATCGATGGAAAGCCTGTGGGTGTCTACGGCACCGTGCCCGGAACTCTCAGGGGCAAGCCTGTGGGCATTTGCTGGCTCTTAGGAACAGAGGACCTTGTTCACCCCGTGGGAAACAAGATTCAGTTCCTGAGAGAATCCAAGGCCCGCCTTTCCGAACTCCATGAACACCACGAAGTGTTGTGGAATTTTATTGATTCTCGAAACACCCTGCACATCAAGTGGATTAAATGGCTCGGTTTTGAGATCATCAACTCTGTGGAGTTGGGTCCAGATCGAGTTGTGTTTCATGAATTTATAAGGACTAGAGATGTGTGATCCAGTCATCTTCGCCGCCGTAGGCACCGCTGCAGCCATTGGCGGCAGTGTCATCAACTACCAAACTCAATCGGCGCAGGCTGAGGCACAGCGAAGGTATCAGCAACAGGTCTTCGAGCAGACCAAGACTCTAGCCAACGCCAACTTGGTCAACCAGTACGCCGCGATCACTCGTCGGCAGGTCGAGGAACAGACCAAGGCATCTCAGGAGATCTCCGAGATCGTCCAGCAGGCCCGATCCGCAAAGGCGACTGCCTATGCGTCCTCCATCGAATCTGGAGTCGCTGGGTTGTCTGTTGACGCTCTTCTGGACAACTATGCGATGAGGGAGAGCATGTTCATTCAGAGGACCCAAGCCCAAGAAAGGGCGGTTCTGGATCAACTTAGAAACGAAGCCATGGGGTACTCCTATCAAGCCACAGGACGAATCGTCGGGGCTACACCTGAGCCGATCTCTGGACCTAGCGGTCTTGCTCTAGCCGCTTCTATTACCGGGGCCACTTTCGACTTCTTCGGCACCGAAGAGAACTTTGAATACTTCTTCCCCGGACCCGGAGGAGATGACTGATGGCCAAGGCTAGACAGACTCCAGAGTTCCGTCCATTCAGGACCACCGCCCCCGTCACCGCTCCGGTTCAGCAGTTCTACGACCCGTCAGGGCTGGCTCAGCAGGCCGACTTCCGTAAGAGTTTCGAGATTGCTGAAGCGTTCTCCCAACTCTCGTCTTCCCTGTCGGGGTTTGCCAAGACCTACACGGCTTCGGAGATCAAGAAGGGTGAGCAGGAGTTTGTCCAGTACGCCAAGAGCCCCCAGAAACTGAAGGAAAAGGTCACTGAACTGATCGAGGCTTCCGGCAGGATCGCACCGTGGCGTGCCCGTGCGTTCCTGACGATGTACGGAGGGGAGACTCTGGGGTCTGACTACAGGCGTCAAGCGTTCTCGATGATTGATCAGTTGTCCGAGTTCGTCAATGAAGATGGCTCCATCCGCACCGATGAGCAGGTTGCCCAAGAACTGAACAAGGTTGCCGAGTCCCTGAATGTCCCCAACAGTTTCTACATTCAGCAGGGGTTCAGCACAGCCCGCATGGGCATTGACCGGGAACTGATGGCCCGAGTCGGTGAGAAGAGAGTCAGCAATGCCAGACAGGCCACGGAAGACCAAGCAACAAGAGAAGCCCTGAACATTGTTCAAAACGAGATGGACCCTGAGAAGATTTCCAAGAGTTTGGAAAAGGTCCTGAACGGAGCCTATAAGTCAGGCCTCCTGACCGCAGGCGGAAAGCAGGCGGTTGTCTCTGCGGTTCTCCGGGCTGTTGCCATTGAGATGGAGTCAGACAGTCCTAACATTGACCGCGTTGAAGACATCATGTCGGTTCTTGAAGAAGGTTCCATCGGGAACGTCAAGTTGAACCCTGAACTGATGCAAGCGGTCGAGCAGACACGGAACGAGATCGACAAATACACCTCAGCATCCGCTTTTGCCCGCGACGTTGAGGGAGTGGTTGTCCCTCTGGAAGGGATAGTTAATGGATCCATCATTGAGGGACTTGTCAACAAGTCGATGAAGGATTTTGAAAGCATTGTCTCTGCGGTGGATTCCATTCTGTCCCAGTCAGATGACTATAGACGACTGCCCTCAGATAAGCAGGCCTCTGTCCGTTCCCAGTTAATTGCATCGGCACAACAAACGTGGTCTCAGTTTTCAAGGGCTGTGCCTGAATACGACGATGAACTTACGAATGAAATAACCCGAAGTCTGGCTGACGGGACTCTTACTGAAAAGCAAGTGGAGTCTGCTAGGGAAGACATTCCACCCCAAGTTTACCTCGAAGCCCGCAAGCGCCTACGGGAAATCGGCCTAGATATACTCAGTGAAGTCGGGCGTGAAATCCCGCTGCCTGAGGTCCCAAATAAACGTCTTTTGGACGAGTCTGACTTGAGAGAGGTGGAAGGAAGACGGGCGGCGGAGTGGAGTAGAATCGAATCTGAAGCGCTTGTGGAGTTCACATCAAATCCCGAAAACACCGCCCTGTATCGCGAAGGAAGGTTTGCTGAATACCGCCAGAGGTACAGGGAATTCTTGCACAACAGGTTGAATGAAAATCGAGATTCCCTGACCCAGACCATGCAAGAAGCCGTTGAGACAACACGGTCTGGCCTTACGGCTGTTGTTGTGGACAAGGCTAACGGCTTAATTCAAGATGTGGTGGATGAGTTGATACCCCCGCCCGAGCAGTTGGCTGGTCCCATCCAAGAGCCTAGGTCTCCTGAAGATAAGAGGGTGATCGAGGCCATGCAGAAAAGAATGCTTGAGGCGGTGCGGGAAGACGTTGAGTCTCAACTTCTACTTGCCGCTGAAAGCGAAAAGCCTCAGCCGGCCCTCGTTGAACTGATAAGTGAGGTTCGCCTGAAGGGCCTCATAGAGAATGTGGGTTTTGAGTTTCTTCAAGAAATAAACGAGCCCAACCAAGGTGCCCTGATCGCTAGGTTGACACAAAATCTTGTCCAAGGCACTCTTCCTACAGTGAACCCTCAAAACTATGTAGAAACTTCCAGACTGAACGGTGTCCTGTCCGCACTTGAGGCCAGCCCCGGCACACCCGAATTGGAAACCGCTGCCCTTGAATACCGTGAACGTGCCAAGGCAGAGGCCGCAGAAAACGCCAAACTCTATACAACTGCTCTTCCTGAGGTTTTCTTCTTGTTTAATCGAGGGGGAATGGGTCTGGGCTACAGTTTTGAAGGCAACACAACGGTGAAGATTAGTTATGCGGGCTCCACTCTTGAGCGGTATCCCGAGGGCGCTATGTCGTACTTGGTTCGCCCAGATGGGGTCTACAAGTTTTCACTCACAGACCCCAAAGCCAGAAAGTTTATTCTGCCGCTTTCTCCCGGAGCATTCAGCAGACTTGATAGAGACTCTCAACGGCAGATGGTTATGGGCGCACTTCTGGACCAATCAACCAACCGTGCTGTCCTTTCCAAGGAAGACACTTCTGCCTATGTATTTAATCTCGGATACAACGGTTTCGACATCGAGGCCATGACCAACAACGATCTGGGCGGGTTGTCAGTCAATCATGGAAATCCTTACTACAACCCCGAGAACCCCACTGAGGTTAGCCTGAGCCAAGGCCCACCCAGTCCCGCGATTCACCTGTACGGAACCGATGATGACTGGCCCGTGATGGTTGAGGAATACCAGAAGTATCAGGAGACCGGTGAGATCGATCCAGATTCGTTGATCGGAAGAGTCATGGACATCTTCGACAACACGATCACCATTGACTCTTTCATGCAACTTCAGACAAAGCGAAGAGAAGCCCTTGGTCGGTTTCTTGAGGAGCGGCGATGAGTACCTATATTCCCGATGACACCCTTGGAGATGACGGCTACTGGAGTTTCGACGCAGCCGACATCGCCATGGGAATTCCACGAGGCATCGCTGGCGGTGTCTCGGACATGGTCAATCTACCGGCCATGCTCATGGGCGAAGAAGTTCCCGACAAGTTCGGTTGGGAAAGCAAGTCCACGACCATTGGCGGTGACATCACCGAAGGCCTGTTCAACTTTGCCGCCGGTCTCGTTCCCGGACTGGGAATCGCCAGCAAGTTGGGGAAGGGTGCCAAGTTCGCCAAGGCTGCTACACGAATCCAGAAGGCTGTTGACTCGGCAACCGAGGCCTCCATGGTCGCCCGCAAGGCTGGTCGTATCGGTCAAGCAGCCATGCAGGCTCGCAAGGCCAAGGCCCTGAGCCAGATCCCTGAACTTGCCAAGTTCTCCTTCGCGTCTTCCTTCGCCGACTTTGCCGCCTTCGACGGCCACGAAGCCCGACTCAGCAATCTCCTGAGAGACTATGTAGGTCTTCGGGACCCCGTCACCGAGTTCCTTGCAGCGGACGAGAACGACGGAGAGATCGTCGGTCGTCTCAAGAACGCCATCGAAGGCTTTGGTATCGGGTTCGCCGTCGATGGTCTGCTGTCTGCGCTTCGGGTCTACCGCGCGGGAGCGAGGGCCAGATCCAAGGGAGTGGAGCCCACTGTCTCCATGGTTCAAGAGGCCCGGAAGATCCGTGACGCCCAAGAGCGGGATCTCATGGAGTCCTTCGGCCTCAACGAGGAGGAGGCTCGATACACGAACCTGCTCATCGATGCCTTTGGTCTGGACCGTGGTCGTTTGAAGATCATCGCTGGTGAAGACGCCATCGAGTTCTACTCGACCTACTCGGACGAGGTGCTGGCCCAGATGGACAGAGGAACCTACTCGGTTTCCTCGTCGTTGCCCGATAGCCATCCCATCAAGTTCCTGCTGACGGACTCTGAACTCGATTCCCTGAAGTCCCCCGCTCGCCTCAAGACCTTCTTGGAGCGTGCCGACGAAGCCAACACCACTGTCTTCGGACTGCTGGATCGTCCCCGCACTGCGGGTGAGTCCGCTCTGGCCGAAGACGGGGAAGCCATAAAGACTCTCGGCAAGTTGATCGGCACTTCCCGTGCCCAGTTGTACGTCCTGATGTCCCGCTTCGAGGACCGTAGGACCGGCATCGGCCTGACAGAGTTGGTGATGGATTCCATTCGGACAGGGGCCAAGCGGATCGACAGGGCGGAACTCGCGGGCCGGTTCACCACCGAGTTCGAGGGCTCCGTCAAGGAGGTCGCCGATCTTGCTGATCAGATCCTGAAGGATGTCGAAGCCGACTACAAGGCCGCTTCCAAGTTGGACCCGTCCATCACCCGAACCGATGTTCTGGACAACATGGATATGTCCAAGTACGGGGAGGGGCTTGAGGCGAGGTTTGACGGGCAGTCCATGTTCACTGAGGCCCGCACCCGGATGCCGGTTGATAGCCACACTTCTTCTCTGGTTCCCAACGACATGATCACGCGGGGAATCCTGACTGACAGCAAGGGAGTGTCACGAACTCAATCGTGGCTTGAGGCCAAGCGGGACTGGATTGCGTCTCGTCCCGAAATCCTGCAGACATACAACATGCTCCGTAAGGTTGCAACTGTGACCGGACTGGAGTCTGCTCCCATCAATGACCGGATTCTCCGGACTCTGGCAATGTCCTCGTCACTGATCGACGAGGGAGTTTCTCCCGAGGACATCCTGAAGAGGTTCTCAAGAGAGGACTTGGTTGTCGGGTGGGATTTGATCACCAACTTGACTCGAAAGGAAATCCGTGAAGAACTCGTCAGGTCAGGGATTGACGCGGCAGTTATTGAAAATCTTGATCGATTCGCCCGCCGTGTCCGGTCCAAGTTCCGGCTCAAAGCCGGGCAGGCTGTCACCAGCGCTGATGTTGCTGCGGCTAAGGCAGGTTCCCGAGTCGTATCTCGCGGAAGGGACCTCCCCAACCGAGCAACTCTCCTCTCAGCAGCCGATGGAACAGTCCGAGGATTCGCAAAGACAGTCGCAACCGGCCTCACCTACATCGGAGGTCTCCGAGCCCCCAACCTCGAAACCGCAGTCCACGAACTCGCCCACGTTGCAAGACATCAACTCTTTGATTCCCGAATCCCTCGAACTGAGCGTTTCGGCCTCACGGACAAAGACATCCTGACCATTGAGAAGTGGGCAGGGGTCGCTCGGGATGGTGATGGCGCTCCCGTCTGGACCGTAGACGCAGAAGAGCGATTCGCCGAGGGTCTTGTGGAGTGGATTCGCAACGGCACTCCTCCCATCGGAAACATGCGGGGAGTGTTCGAGCGGTTGTCCATGTGGCTGACTTCCCTGTGGAAGTCCGTTGGAACTGAAGTTCCGGGCGTGACCAAGGAAGTTGCGGAAGTCTTTGAAAAACTCGCCAACCGTGGTCCCGGAGTCTCCGTCACCGGCGTCAACACCTTTGTTGCCGAGACTTCTCTTCTGCGGTCTGCTTCCAAGATCCCGTTCGATTCCAAGGGCGGTGGCACTGGGGACCTTCGTCCCCCTGATTACGTCTTCAATATCGAAAGATCCAGCACCGTTTCAGAGGTGCGGGAAGAGATCGACAAGATCGTCATCGAATCTGTTTCCCGTATGCCCCCTGAAACCGTCAAGTGGGAAGACATTGCCCCACAGGTCATCGACACTTCCCAGTCTCTTGCGCGGATGCTGAATGATGATGATGTTCTGGGAGACCCTGCTTCGGTGGCTCGGATCTCTGGCCAGTACGCCCTAAAGCAAATGATCGTTGTTCAACAGGCAATGCGACAGATCCTGTCGGATGTCAGCGCCAAGGTCGTGTCCATTGCCAAGAAGGGGGACAAGGCGTCTTCAGCCGAGTTGTATGAGTTCCTGAGGCTTCAGAAGATTGCCGAAGTGGTCGTTGATGAAGTCAGAATCAACAACGCAAGTTTCGCTCGCGGTCTCAACATGAATCGCCGGGTGCCGAAGCCCCGAGCATTTGTGCTTGCTCCTCCGCTGCCCGGAGCGACCCCCGGTGCTGTCCCATCGATTACCGGAGGTGCTTCTGCAGGTGGACGAGCGGGCCGCGAAGGCGGTCCTGTTCCCCGTGCAGGAGGCCTGTCCAGTGCAGATGAGCCCTCGGCGCGTGGAGCCGTTGGTGAAGGCGGAACCGGAACTGGAACCGGAACTGGAGAGGGCTACGGAACTCCCAGCCCTTCTGGCGCAGCGGACACCGCCGCAGGCAGCGAGCGTCTTGCTCCTGACGGCACTGCTGTTGGTGACCCCACTGCCCCGAGAACCGAGACCGGGACTGTTCCAGAGACCGACGAGGTGGGCGCAGGAGGAACCTCTGCCGCACCTACGGCCTCTTCCCCCGTTTCTTCTGATGCCTTGAGCGAGGCCCTCATTGATGACGCCATCGAGCAGGCCGGAGGCCGGGACGCCGTGGTCTCGATGATGGACAAGATCGTCCGGGCTGATGCCTCTGGTGGTGCCGAGGGAGCCATCGGACTGATCCGAGGTGCCCGGAACTGGGGCAACGTGATCGTCGAGTATTGGATGAACTCCATCCTGAGCGGTCCCGTGACCCACATGGTCAACATCACGGCCAACACGATGACCTTGCTGTATCTCCCGTTCGAGCGTGCCCTTGGGGCTGCTCTTGTGGGCGACTTTGGGGTCGTGGGCAATCAGATGCGTTTGTATATGAACTACCTCAATCAGATTGGGGACAGTTTCCGCATCGCCAAGCAGGCCACCATGAAGGACCAGAGCATTCTTGAAGAAGGAATGCGACAGGTGGAGATCGACGGCAACACCATCTCCGCACAAGGTCTTGGGTTCAAGGAAGATCGCCTTTCCGGGGCCATCGCCAACTGGATCGGAAACGTGGTGAACCTGCCTACTAGGTTCCTTGCGTCTGAAGACGAGTTCTTCAAGCAGTTGCACTATCGGGCACACTTCAAGACGAACCTGCAGGTCGAAGGCCTGAAGAAGTTCAGGGGTGATTCCGCTGCTGCAGCCAAGTGGTCCGAAGACATCTGGTCCAAGAACCTAGAGGACGGCCAGCGGTACTCCGAAGCCAACATGATTCGGAAGGCTGCTGCTATTGCCGACGAGCGTGTCAGCAAGGGACTGATGGATGCAGGTGAGAAGAACGAGTTCGTCAACGCCTTCATGAGCGATCCCAACAACTGGTCCGCAGAGGCTGGGATTCTGTCGCGGGAGTCTCTTGAGCAGGCTCGTTACGCGACGTTCACGACACCTCTAGATCCTCAATCAAACAGGTTCACCACTCGGCTTGCCGCCAAGGCTCAGGCCATTGCCAACGACATGCCGTGGATGCGATTCGTCTTCCCGTTCATCCGTACTCCAACGAATCTCCTGAACTTCTCGATTGCTCGGTTCCCCGTCGCCAACAACATGGTCTACGCCAAGGAACTGTTCTCGTTGTTCCGCAAGGACCTGTCAATGGGTGACCGGGGACGCCGTGCGGACATCCTTGGGCGAATGGCCTTGGGCCTTGGGGCAGTCAGCACGTTCTATCTGATGGCCCAGTCAGGCAAGATCACCGGAGGAGGACCCAGAGAGAAGTCCCGAAAGGAACTGTGGGAAGCCACAGGATGGCAACCGTATTCGATCAAGATTGGGGACAAGTACGTTTCCTATCGACGGTTCGACCCGTTCTCGACAATCATCGGTCTGGTGGCTGACATGATCGAGACCGGCAACGATCTCATGAAGACCGAGGACAAGGACACCGTTGACTTTCTCGGCATCGTTCTGGTCACTTCCATCGCACGGAACGTGACGAACAAGACTTACCTGACCGGTCTGACCAATCTCGTCAACGCAATCTCCAGCCCCGAGCAGTTCTCGGGAGTGTTCTTGAACAACTTTGCCGGTTCCATGGTTCCCTTCTCGGGCCTCACCAGTCAGTCCATCGGCCTGTTCACGGACGACCCTGTTCATCGTGAGGTCCGTGGAATGGTCGATGCAATGCGTTCCCGGATTCCCCTGCTTGAAGAGAGCGTTGCTCCTCGACGGAATCTCTTTGGCGAAGAAATCAAGAAGGCCGACCGCCCGCCGGGTCCCCTGTCGTTCCTCCCTGTGGAGTACCGGGAGGACATCGATGACCCGGTCATGCTTGAACTTCGCAACCTCGACCACGGATTCACCCGCCCGTCTGTCAGGAAGAACAACCTTGACTTGACCTCATTCAAGACCACCAGTGGGCAGCAGGCCTATGACCGGTGGCTCCAGTTGCACGGTGAAGTGGAGATAGGTGGGATGACTCTACGGGAGCGTTTGACAAAGTTGATTAAGAACAAAGGCTACAAGGCCCTGTCGGATATCTCTACCGACGAGTATGACTCCCCGAGAGTCCGTCTCCTTCGCTCCATCATCTCCAAGTACCGCGCAAGGGCGTACTACGAGATGCTGAAGGAGGCTCCGGTTCTCAGAGAGTCCGACAGAATCAACTTCATGAATCGTGAAGCGCTTCGTCGAGGTGCGTCCATGGACGAACTTCAAACTCTAATCCGTGCCGAGTGAGGATGAAATGGCCTATTCATACCAAGACCACACCACCGCCTCATCGACAACCGGGCCATTCTCCTTCGCCGCCATCGATGGGTACTTGTCCATCGACCACATCAAGGTCTATGTCGATGATGTCCTCCAGTCCA
>Ga0208898_1001049_pt1 | contig 19065 bp, 27 predicted proteins | sample VirMetDEL_Mar_4_FD_184513 | JGI IMG/M metagenome (GOLD analysis project Ga0208898, IMG submission 184513) | Aqueous microbial communities from the Delaware River and Bay under freshwater to marine salinity gradient to study organic matter... | ecosystem: Environmental > Aquatic > Marine >...
AATTTTTGTTAATGGTCTAAAATTGCCAGCTGTTGTTTTATATGCTTGAGCAGTTTGATCAAAACAACACATACCAAAAAAATAAGTTCCTACTGATAAAGTTACAGGTGATGGTAGTGAGACTTGTGTTGGTGTTGCACTTGCTACTAATGCAGGGATTGTCCAATCTGCTACTAAAGTAAAAACATCTGTTGTAAAATCATATTTATAAAGACCAGCAAAAGCTCTTTCAGTTGCACTTGTAGTCAACCATTCATATTCAATCTCTTGTATATCTGTGTCTTGATAAATTTGAAATCCTTGTGACATATTACCAAAATCTAAAGCATTAATAGAAAGAGTAAATCCTGTTGATTTACTTACACTACTATTTCTATAAGGATTCAGCATTAAATATTGACCTTTTGGTACAATACTATTAGTCAATGAACCTCCACCACCACCTCCACCGGATGGCTGTCCTATTATAAAACTCATAATAATTATTTTTGTAAGGTTATTAATACAGATCCTGTACCTGCAAATCTAACGCTGTACTCAGCTTTAGTATCTGCCTGTAGATTCTCTCCTAAGATTGTCAATCCTCCCATAGTCTTTGGATATTGGATAGTGATTCCATTGATCGTAACATCAATAGTACCATCACATACAAAGGATAGACTTTTAAAAGATTGATATTGTACACCTCCAGGATTGGTTAGCTCCTCATGAGTAACTGAATTTTTTAATTGAGATGTAGAACTGATAAATTCTGTAAGATAATCTACTACATCTGCTTTACCTCCTAATGGAATACCTGCCTGATTTTTTACATCTGCTATAGGAGCCTTATAAGATAGCTCATCATCTCCATCTGTGTAATCCCAAATGACAATAGTACCTCCTGGTAATACCTCGAATTTGGCAAATTGTAAAGGAATGTATTTTAATTCCTGTCCGGCAATCTCAGTATCTACTACTACTGCTGTACCTTGTGTGTATACTTTCATTTTTTAATGATTATTTGATTCAAATTTACATACGAAAAAATGAGCATTTTGTTTAGAATGGCAGATCATCAGATTGCTGAATAACAGGATCGGTAGTTACCTCAAAATCATACTCCATCTTAGCTGTATTTTGCTCTTTGGTAAATACTCTCCATGCTTGTAAATCATTGATGTAGAATACTTTTCCATTTTTCTCTCCTCTAAACCCTCTGACATTAAAAGATACCTCTACCTCACTACCTAAAGCTACAGAGTTTAGCTTACTCATTACATTTTCTTTTACAGCAGTAAATTTTACAGGCTGTGGATAGTCTCCTGATGTCTCCACAATAAACTCCTGTTTAGTAAAATCTGTACCTTTTTTAGTTTTGATCGTTTGGATCTCTAATTTTTCTATCAATTTCCCTGTGATAGTTAATGCATCGCTCATAGTTATAAATTTTTTAAATAAAAGATTGTTAAATATACAAAATTAATTTGGTTTTTAATACATTTTGGATATGGATTCATCTATACCATAGTCAATCAATACCTGCCTACCTTGATAAATTCCCCAATTCTGATGATTGTATAGATCGCAGTTATAAAAGTCCATATGAGGAAATGTATTTTTTATTTCAAATACATAATTATCTACAAAGTAGTTAATCTCTGTGCATCTTTTTTGAATCACTATGCCAAACCTGGACCAGACTAAAGGAGCTAATAGCTTTCTGCACTTACCGGATTTCCATACTGCTTTTTCATTTTTACCTTGCAGATAACCTCTGCGATCTATAGGTATTTTGATGGCATATTTGCCTATCAATAGTACTACCCTTGTAGATATTTTGATTTTCATAATAATATTTTTTTAAATAATTCTACCATAACGCAGGTAGTTATACTATTCCCTGCTTGTTTGTATAGCTGTGTATCGCTGTTTACTTTCTCTGCTCTGAAAAATGCCTCATCTGGAAAGCCTTGCAGCCTAAAACATTCTAATGGAGTTAGTCTGCGTATTTTGTATTGATTAACTACTGCCTGATTGCATCCTGTATCTAAAGTTTGTGCTACTCCTTTCCCTACTCTACCTTTACGAGTTTTACTATTAGGGAATAGTATATTAATACTATCTCCATCCTCTGCCTCCTCAAATCCTTTCTTTGTTGCTGATGGAACTTTAATAGCATTCATTCCTTTATAAATTCCACAGCTATGACCAGGACATTGTAATGCATTAGCAATAAGAGGATTAATTGTAGATTTTTGTATATTATTTTTATTAATTAAAATAGATTTAATCGCTGATTCACTTAGAAAATATTTATCATCAATAGGCATTTCAATATATGGCTCATGTCCTCCTCCACTTTTAGCCATTATCGTAGGTGAACATCCATCAATATTATGAATTCTTGCAGAGTGTTCATGTTTGCTTTTTTTTATAGAATTCAATTGCTTATCACTCAAAAAATATTTATACTCCGGATTATCTTGTAGCATATCCTTTAGCCTAAGCTCTAATGTAAATGGCTTTGGAAAATAGAACTCTCTAAAGTCTTTAAATCCTACTATAAAGACTCTCTCTCTGTTCTGAGGTATTCCATATTCTTTAGTATTAAGAACCTTGTAGTAAACGTGATAGCCTAAACCATCCTCAAAATATGGAATAAATATCTGTCCGTTAGCAGTACCTCCATTATCTGTAAGTAGGCTAATGATGGTCTGGAATGTCTTACCTCCATCATGTGATAATAAGCCTTTGACATTTTCAAGTATAAAGCATTTAGGCTGATTGATTTTAATAAACTCAGCTACATTAAAAAACAATGTACCTCTCACATCATCAAAGCCTTTACGCTTTCCTGCCATACTGAATGCTTGACATGGAAATCCTGCAACGTATAGATCGAGCTGTGGAATCTCTGAATGATCTCGTTTTGTAATATCCTCATAAAATCTCTGAGGATTGCCATGTATAGCCTCAAAACTTTTTCTCGCATACTTATCTATCTCACAGGCAAATACTTGCTCATGTTCAATATCTAATAATTTTAGTGCCATCTCTGGCGATCCGATACCGGAGAAATCTGTTCCTATTTTCATAATTATTGTTTTTAGAATGGTATTGAATTATCCCTATCTAAACCTAATCTATCTCTAAAGGATTTAGGCTTATCATCTGTTATAAAGTTATCAAATTCTATCATCTTAGTCAAATCCATATTATATCTTTCAGGATGTATTATTGCATCCTGATCCTTTATGTATGTCTGAAATGTAGATGTATTTTTGTCCATTATCATGTGATCGGTTCCTGTCTCTCCATGTCTATTTTTGCGAGTAATCAACATAGTCATTCCCTCCTTTTCCATATTTTCATTAGAGTAGTATTCAGGTCTATAAAGAAAGCTAACTATATCAGCATCCTGCTCTATATCTCCAGATTCCTTGAGATCAGATAGTATAGGCTTTTTGTCTGTTCTGCTTTCTACGGATCTGCTTAATTGAGCTAAAGCTATTACAGGGATATTGAGATTTCTTGCTAATCCTTTTAGCTCTCTGCTGATCTTACCTACCTGCAGATGTCTGCTTTCTCCTGATGCCCTTACTAATTGCAGATAATCTACAAAGATAATATCTATATCATGCTGCATCTTTGCCTTAGTAGCCTCTGATAGAATGTGCGTTAATGGAGGATTAGGAGTATCATCTATTAGAAATATATTAGATCTTGTTTCTCCTAATTGGCTTTGTATATGCTCCATTTGAATATTGTTGATCTTATTTTTTTTGATGTCTAATGCAGATACTGATGATTCTCTCGCCATAATCAGATGGCTGATCTGCTCTGATGACATCTCTCCACTAAAAAACATGACATTTTTATTAAATATCTTATAGGCATTATATGCCCAATTCAATACAAAAGTAGTTTTCCCCATTGCAGGTCTACCTCCTATGATCATTAGCCATCCTTTACCTGCTCCTCCTATACGCTTATCAAATTCCTCATAACCTGATGGTACACCGGCCACCTCTGTATATTTGCCTAAATTATCTTTTATGTTTTTTAGGTTATTCTGTATGATGTTCTCTAAGGTATTGACATTCTGAACAGATGGAGATAGGATCCTGATCATTTTCTCCTTATTGCTATTGATTATATCAAATACATCATTAGTCTGATCATGGCATTTATGGATCAGCTCATTGGCTGTAGATATTGCCTCTCTCCTCATATACTTTTCATAAAGAATCTGAGATACATGAGTTATATCTGCTGTATAGAATTTAGTAGTAATATCCATCAGCTCCATTAGGTTAAAATTAGCATCTCTATCCTTTAGGTATTGAAATATTGATGCTGTATCTATTGGCTTTCCATTCTCCTGCAGGTCTATGATAGCTCTGTATATCTTTTTAGCTGTAGGATCTGTAAAGCATTCCGGATTGAGCAGATTGTTTACATTGTAGATATTGTTAGGAGATTGTATTAGAGTAGCTATGCATTTAAGCTCTAATTCCTGTGCTGATATATCGCTCATTATTTGATATTTTCTAAGTAAAATCTTTTGTATTTATTCTGAGTAGCTATGTGGATCTGCTGAATAATTTTATCTATCATAAATTTAGATGTATAAGATCCATTAGTTTGTATAATAGATTTGATCAGCACCTGGACAGCTTGAATATTATTTATATTCATGGTATAAATATAAGTAAGAAAAGCACGATTTAATCTTTCCATAGGTAAGGAAATATCTATATCTGCTTTTTTTATTTTCTCCTGACTATACACCATAAAATCCTCATGTTCAAAATTGATATTTGTAAAATACTGATAAACTATAGTAGCTGCTTTCTTTTCATGATCATCTAATTTGAGTAACTGAGGATTATCTATTTTTTCAAATGAAAAAGAATTTGATTTTTTATTTAAATTAAAATTTTCATTTTCATTTAAATTATCATGAACATTTACATTTACATTTACATTAGGTTTTTCATCTGATAACCTTAGGTTTTTATTTTCATAACCTATGGTTTTATTTTCAATAACCACTGGTTTTTTAGTTTCATAACCACTGGTTTTTTTATCTAAAACCTTAGGTTTTTCACTTGTATTACCACTGGTTTTTTTAGGCCTACCTCCTTTTTTACCATCTACATATCTTTTAGTATTGGCATCTATCTGAGGCTTAATATTTATAAATGTAATTTTTACAACCGGATCCATGTCATCATCTATAATGCCATCTAAAGAATAATTTTTAATAGCTCTAAGTAAATTTAATGCATCTTTTTGGCTGAACTCTTTTTCTAATTCAAATATAGCATCAAAAAAAGATCTATAAATTACCATTGAATCTCTCATATTTTAAAATTTAAATAAAAAAAAATGGCCTACACAAGCAGAGCAGAGGCTTTGACATGATACCGAGTAAGTAGTATCTCCTCCTTTCCACTTGTATAGACCATTAAAATCTATTAGCTATGTTCTTACTCATTTCTTTGTCCGGTCATCTGTTGCAGTTTGTCAGGCTGCTGACCTAAAATATAAAGTGCGTGTACACAAATATAATCTAATTTTCCAATTCTTTCCAAAAATCAGCAGAATTTATCTCATTAAATAATCTGCACTTGTAATCTGGTTTCACATCAGAATTAGATACTACCTCTTTGAGCTGTTTAAATTTGCTCATGATCCTATCCTTTTGATGAGAGAATCCTAAGCCTGTAAGCTCAGATAATTCTATATCTATGCATTGCTGATCGGTAGATGTATTAGATTTAATTAATCTGCATATTCTCAGAGTATCAAAATCATCAAATACAGACACTATCTCAGTACCATATTTAAGATTGGCTAAAGACTGCATTAGAGATCTCCAGGTATTATGCTGCTTTGCTCTGATTGGATTATATTTTACCATAGCTGATTTTTATATTTTGTAGATAGTTTTATATCATCAGCAGTATATATACGAGATATAAACTCATCGTTCATAAATGCATTCCATGTTCTATAGATTGATAAAATAATATCCTTAGTAGTTAATCTGGATTTTTTCAATTTATAATTGATTAGCTTTTTTCTAAGTTTATAAATAGGATGATCTACATTTAATCCTATGCCATCAGATAGTAGCTGAAAAAATTTATCAGCAGCTCTCTGATTTAGTTTTTGTAGCTGCCATTTTAAAGATAAATATAATTTAGCTACGATCAATTTATCTCCATTAGCATAGATTCTCATCTCATTCTCTACAAAATCAAATATATGAGGATGTTTATCACAGAACTCTAAAAAATCAGTAGATGATGTATGCGAGTTGGTATCTTTAGCACCTGATAGATTTAAATGATTATGCTGTAATTTTATAATCATTCTGACAGCAGCAGATATTTGATTAGCATATTTATACTTTTTTTTGTGAGTTATCTCAAGTACATCAGCATAGGATCTGATCCTTTGCCCTGTGTTGATTGTAGAGATTTGATCAGTATCTAAACCTTTTACAAATAGAGTATTAAATTGAACACCGGATAATACACAGGCTGCTAATCTATGCTGCCCATCTATAATATTACCCTCTGAATCCTGCCTAATAGAATCTCCATTAAAAGCAAAATTACCTTTTTGCATCTCTCTTGCTAAGAATGTGACATGCTTTTGATTAATTTTTCTCTGATGTTTTGAATCAGACATTTCAAGCAGTTTCTCTGCTGTTTTTGGAGTAATTGTTACCAAATGTGTCTCAATCTGAGAGACGGCCTGAAAAAATAATTTTTCTTTAGAATTTTTTTGTACTAAATTCATGTTATAAATATTGAAATGGTTAAATAATTGGAGTAGCTGCAACTACTCCTTTTTTTATGTTTGATAAATATATTACTTTTTTTTAAAAAAAGGCAGAGCGAGGCTGATTCTCTGCCATTTACCTATTTAAAAACCTCTTTTTTATTTAATAATGTTTCAATATAAAGAGTAGCATCCATCAGCTCCTCCTGTAAATGTATTAGCCATTGCCGAGTAGATAGATCATCTCTGGTCAGCATAGTATTATACTTTTTAATTCCTGCAGCAGACCTATCCTCATACTTTTTAAGTACCCTATTCACTATAGGATCGCCTTTGAGATCCATCTCTAAAAAATCTATTAGCTTTTGTAGTGTACTATATTTGAGATTGTGTTTATACATAGCTCTATCTATAGTAGATTTAGATACAGGGAAAGGATTAGGATCTTTGCCACTACAAATATTCCCTAATTTTAGACCATGCTTATAGGCATATTGAAATAGTAAGCTCTTAACATTCTCCATCATCCCATGTGTACATCATTGGAGAATCCTGTAGCTCTATATCCTGATTGATAGGAGCAGCAGGTTTTTTAATGGAGATCTCTACTGAGCAGAGGACCAGGATACAGATGATCCAGATTAGGCAGCACAATACTGCAATATTTGTGATGTTTCTCATTTCTCTATCAGATTTAGTATTGGAATAAATCCAAAAAATTGAGCTAATTCTGCTTGATTCTTTAGAGAGCATGTGCCATGTATCAGCAGCTTTTGAATGTTAGTCCGGCCTATAGGAAATGGATTCTCCTGAGTACCGAGATTAATCTCTCCTAATGATAGATTTCTAAATATCATATAATTTTCTACATGTTGTTTTAGAATCTTTATCGTTAATGTTTCTTTAGTCATGTTTGTCTATTTTTAATTGTTTTTAGTAAAATATTTGATCTATCCTCCAATAGATCCATATCTATTTCATCATATCCGGCCTCTAATAGAGCTACCTCTAAATTGTCTTTTAGGTTTCTGTGCTTTGGATCTTTTGTATGCTTATACATTGCATTAGCATAGGCATAATTACTCTCAGTCATAGAGAGCCTTGTAGCTTTCTTATTCATAATTAGTATTGTTTGTTTGTCAAATATAGTTTTTTATACTAATATATCAAACAATAGTATAAAAAATTAAATAAAAAAAAGAGCAGCCTAAAAAGACTACTCTAAAACAAAACAATATTATGAAAAGTATGGAGCTGCTTACTTACTCCATTTATCTTTAATATCCTGCAGATACATAGCATTACATATAGCTACTGCTTGACCAGGATCTTTAGCTGTTCCCTCATCTAATACTACAGGTATACATCTCTTTACAAAATCCTCCTTAGTCTCTGTAGGCAATGGCTTAGGCATATCTCAGAATTTAAAAAAATCTATAGGATCAGGCTTTTTATCATAGGCAGATAGTATAATCATTACTAACTGAAAAGCCAATTTTATAAACTTGAAAATCTTAAAAAATACATTTTTAATATCATTCATCTCATCAGCTACAGGCTTAGATTTACTGAATAGATCATCTATAAATTGCTGCTGCTGTTGTACTTGCTCTGTTAAAAATACTATTTTCTGGTCTTTTGTCATAATCAAAAAAGCAGGAGATGCCACCACCACCTCCTACTATAAAGTTTTAATTGGTTCATGTCAAATACATTACCTGCCTCGATGTATCATATAGATTCAGAGCGTACAGCAGGTATATTCTTTGTCATTTCAAATACAAATATAATTAAAAAAACCAATGTTTCACAATTACATTAACATCTTTTAACTGATCTATTTTACAATTATAACAGGGATACTGCATGGAGCCAGAGACAACATCATCAGAGAATTTTTTAAAATCTATTCTATTGATGTAGCCTAATATATTAGCCATCAATCCATTAACCTGGACACCTACTATATAATCCTTTACCTCCTGATCTTTTGGCTGTAGAATGTATCTATGACCTACTCTGATAGTCTTTACATCTATAGTAAATAATCCATTAGGCATGATAAAATCATAAGTATCAGATTTGATTGAGAATATAGCAGAGTAATCTATAGGTATACCGGATTCTGTCAGGTAGTTATAAAAGGCCACCTCTCCCATTTTGCCATAATAGATATTTTTTTTACGCTGCTTATCACTATCTCCAAACCTATTATAGATCCTATTGTTATCTACTAATATATTGGCTAAATCTATGCAGTCCTGCTGCTGATCTTTTCTAATCTTAATCATAACACAAAGAAAGCCATATCATTAGATATGGCCATCATTAGCTATATAAATTACTATGTATGTTATTATCGCTATGCAGATAGTGATTATAGTTAGATCAATTATCATATCGCTGTAAATCATAGGATTCTATTACTCTTTTTAGTTTACATTGATAGCAGCTATTCATACAGCTCGTAGCATATACATAGCCTCCCTGATTTACTGCTTTTCTGCTCTGCTCACTATTTGCTCCATTGCACAGAGCTGCTATCCATTTTTCCATTGTTGGCTTTCCCTGTATTCTTTTACGATATTTAGAGTATAATAGTTTTGTATGGCCTCGTAAACTATACCACCGAGATCTATAAATTGTGAATCTATCAGTAGGAGAATCATCAGCACAGATCAAAAAATTATCATCATCTCCTCTGTATTTATGGCCAAATAGATTATTACCCTCTACAGATAGTCTGCTTTTGTTGAAATTGCTCTCCAGAATAGACTGAGCAATTATAACAGATGGGATGAGATCCGGATAGTTAGCTCTCTCCTCCTGAACTGCTAAAGCAATCCAATCTATAAAGCTATTAATATGCTTATCTTTCCACTCTTTGAATCTCTCTAATCTTTGCCCTGTAACGTGTTCTCCTCTCCATTCATCTGCTGTGAGCCATTGACGATCTTTAGGTAATCCTAAGCTATTATATTTAGATGTAGGAGCTGATTCTGTTCTACCTGCATAAACATCATTAGATTTAATTACAATCTCTGTAGGCAGATCCTGAGGAACTATAGGATAGTTTTTCTCTTTAAATCCTATTTTAATCCAATAGGCTGATGTCAATGTCATTATTAATATTAGTGTTTTCATGATTTGTATTGTTTTTTAATTCTGTATTATATGCATTAGCCTCAGAGAGTAGATGCACGTTAAAATTGGTTTTTATGTCAGAGTAGAATCTGTATCCAGACATTTTGATATATGCCTCATAGCCATCTATCCAATTTTTGTAGGATCTGTAATGCCTCTGCTTATTGAATGTATAAGTTATGATGTATTTGATGTCCTGAAATAGCTCTCCTTTCTCTTTGTATAAGTAGTTGAGCGTATCTACTATGATGCCATCATAAAAGCCATCAAAATAAACTTGTACATCATTCTCTCTAATGAATGGCAGATTATCTGCAAAGTCTTTGAGGCTGATTCTATTCTGGTCTTGATCATCATGGATGCAGATCAGATAATTATCTTGAAATTGAAACTCCTGTATCATGCTATTTTGATTTCGTAGATTTTAGAAATTAATTCAAGTACATCATCTTTGAGTCCATAGTAGTCAGTATCTACTATGTCATTAATAGCCATCTCTATAATCTGAAATTCAAAATCATTTAGATGCATATTCTGAGATCTTAGAGCTACTACTGAGCAGAGTAGGATCTCTGTAGTAGTAGTAAGATACTCATTCATATACTGATCAAAATCCCATGATACATAGACATTGATTCGTGTTTTTTGATTGGTTAAAAATGATACATCTATAGATGTCTGCATTGTCAAATCTTGTAAGTTTGTCATAATAATTGTTTTGATTGTTTAATATGTTAAGTTTTGTTTCCATTGATCATACACCTGATCTGTAAGCTCAGATGGTTGTTTTTCCATCATATCATTAATGTATTCTACTGCATCAGCAGTAGATATATCAGTATGATAAGAGATTTCTATAAGTTTCCATTCTGTAATCTCAAAGGTTTCTCCTGGAGGAGTTATCCAATCTCCTGGACAAAATTCATGATATACCTCTGCATCTATCAGAAAATCTACTACGTCTGTTGCTATGTAAAATTCCATAATATTGTTTTTTGTTTTGTTAATAACTAAGTACGATGTAAATCTAATATAAAAATTTATATTATTCTACTATTTGTATAAAAAATTATATTTTTTTTTAATTTTTTTTTTCAAACATCCTCTATAATTATCTCTACTCTCTGTAGATCTCGCTTTCTTACCCTCACTTGATCAGGCAAAAATTTAGTAACTATAGCAGGTTTATCATCTACTATAACTCCGGCAGCAACTAAACAATCTCCTAAATGTTTAAAGGATGCAGCGAAATTATCCCAATCCATTAATACTATTTTATAGCCTATATACTTAATTACTACCTTTCCTGTATGCTTATTATTAGTCTGGCCTTTAATTAATAGAGTATACATCTCCTTTTTTCTTTTAGCTGTCCTAAAGTGTTCTCTGATTAGGCCATGCTTACCATTCAATCCGTGAACTATTCCTTTGATTACTATTTTTGTTATCATATTTTTTTTATTTAAAGATAAATATTTTTTGTGATGTTTTGATAATATAAATTTTTATACTATATTGCATAATCTTAAAACAAAAAACAATATTATGAGTAAGACAAAAACAGCTCTACTACAGAGCGAGTATGACCTACCTTTTGAGTCAAATTTTTCTAATTTTCAACCTACTAAAAACATTGTAAAAATGAATGTAATTAATCTATCTGAGCATCTATGGCAGACTGATCAGATCAATGAGCTATCTACTGCCCTTATCAAATTTCAATTAGACTTTGAAAAAGCCTCTCTGAAAAAAGATGCTAAAAATGCACATCTAAGAAATAGCTATATATCTTTAGATAATCTGCTTAACACCATCAGACCTATTCTATCTAAAAATGGATTAGTAGTATGTCAAGATCTCGCAGGAGATTATATTACTACTACTATCTATCATACATCAGGACAATTCAGAGGATCCTCTATGCCATTCAATCCTATGTCTGGGAACAAAGGCACAAATAACCTACAGCAGATTGGAGGAGGGATAACCTACGCTAAAAGATATGCTCTATCTGCTATGCTATCCATCTCTGTAGATACTGATGATGATGGTAATAGCATGAGCACCAAAACCTTTAAAAAAGGTAAATCATCACTCCCTGTAGGGATGTATGACTTTGCAGGCAAAGCCTATCAGAGAGATGGTAATTTTGATGCAGTAGAGGCCAAATATATCCTAACTGATGAGGCTAAAGCTACCATCCTTAAAAACCTCAAGAAATGAGTAATTTTATAGATATAGAGCAGAATAGTCCTGATTGGTTTAATCTCCGATTAGGGCTATTCACAAGCTCACAGATATATGTATTGATGCAGCGTAGCAGATCAGGAGGATTCTCTAAATCTGCTGAGACATACATAAAGCAGAAAGCTATTGAACTGATCTATCCATTAGCTACAGAGGGATTTAGTACCTCAGCTATGCAATGGGGACATGATCATGAGCCTGATGCAAGAAATGTATATGAGCTGCAATCAGGTAAGATAGTCACTAATGGAGGATTCTGGAAACTGAACGATTACACCGGCAGCTCTCCTGATGGCCTTATAGATGATGGTAAAGGATCTGTAGAGATCAAATGCCCATATAATAGAATCAATCATCTAAGCTACAGCCTATGCAAAAATGAGTATGATTTACTCGCTGAGAAAAAGGAATACTTTTATCAATGTCATCATCAAATGCTGTGTACAGGTAGAGAATATGTGGATTTTATGAGCTATGATCCGAGATTATTATCTACTAAGGGATTCCTGCACATCATCAGAATAGAGAGAGATGAGGAGATTATTGAGGATATGATGGATGCAATAGATAAAGCAGGAGCCATGCGAGATGAGATGGTTAATAAATTTTTAAACAAATAGAGGATAACTAAATCCTCTTTTTTTCGTACATTTATAGACATTAACAAACAAAAAACTAATAAAAATGGCAGAATTAAAGCAGCTACAGGAGGAGATTTTAGTAAAAGAGGCAGTAATCTTAGAGCAAAAAATAGAGATTGATACTCTACAGGCAGGTATTAATGAGATTTTTGACACTATTGAGCCTATTATCAAAGAAATTAATGATACAAAAGGTCTATTTAAGGTCTTTAAATGGGTAAAATTAGTAGGAGTATTGATTGATGAGATCGGTCAGTTAGGCAAAAAGCTCAAAAAATAATGAATATACTACTCGCTAAAGGTAGTAGAGGCAGTCAAGTAAAAAAACTGCAAGAAAAACTAAACAAAATCCTGTCTGTAGATCTTACTATAGATGGGATTTTTGGATATAGTACAGATCTTGCAGTCCGGAACTACCAAAGAATAAATAATCTCAAAATAGATGGCATTATAGGTAATATTACATGGAATTCTCTATTCCCTCAGACATTTAATCCATTAGCATCATTAGGATCCAATCGTTTTGTAGTCTTTGTTGATGCAGGTCATGGAGGAATGACATTAGCAGGAGATTATACTACCTCAGGAAAACAGGCCTATCATCCGGATCTTACCTTACATGGCAATGGCTACTATTATGAGGGATATGAGAATAGATTAGTAGCTGAATCTTTTATAGAAAAATGCACAGCAGCAGGTATCCAGACAATCAGAACCTATCATCCATATAAAGATACTCCACTATCAGATAGAGTAGAGCTAATAAAAAGCTATTTAGATAGAGGATACTATGGTTATCTGCATTCATTTCATTCTAATGCAATCAGCTACAAAAATAGCAAAGATAAATTAGAGAATACTATAGGATTTATGTGCTTTACTACTACTAAAAATAATCATTCTGATATTATAGCATGGGAGCATATTAGGAATGTTAGGAATAAGTTTCCTGATTGGCATTATTTCGGAGGAGATGATCCCAAAGGAGATAATGACATTGAGAAAGATTTTTATATCATCTCAAAATCTGAACTATCTACACAGCCTAAATATGGAGCTATCCTTGAGGAGTTTGGATTCCATACATCCTCAAAAGATTGTCAGTTCATAGTAGATAATAGAGAGAGTAGAGCCTTAGCAGCTCTCAAAACTGCTATCTATGCTCAAATATATTTCAATAAGATTTAACCTGCTTTCCTGATCTGATCAGCTTTCTGCTGTAGGATCAATCTTAATTCATTTAACTGAGCAGTAAGATCTTTAATAGCTTTCCAATCATCAGCAAATTTTAGCTTGACCTTTAGGCATTCCATCTGCTCATTAAGTTTTATCATTGATTCCGGCATCATTATAAGGCTTTTGATATTGTCTCCATCTTATCATCTAAATTCTGGATGATTATGGTTAAATTATTTAGTGTATCTATGTGCTGAATCTCACGATCTCTCACATAGGTATTTAATTCTTTTAACTCCTCTTTATGTTCTACTCTCTGAGCCTCCATATTTTGCTCTGTATGGAGTAATTTTTTATAAAGAAAGTAAATCACTACTCCTAACGTAATAGCTACAGGAGACTGCTCTAAAAGTTTTTGAAAAATTATCTGACTATCCATTTTTATAATTGAAATCCATTAACTACTAATTCACTTATTAATACGTTATTAGCTGTATCACATGTTACATAAATATCAAAAACATCTCCCTGAGTTGCATCCCCTTGCAAAGCTAATGATATAGGAGCTGATGTATAATTACCTCCTGAGTTTCTAATAGTAGCCTGTCCTATAATAGGCAAAGGTACACCATTCTGTCTAAATTGTATAGTAATAGTAAAAGTACCATTAGAATTAACTCCTGCTGTAGCATTTAATGATACATAAAAGTTACCATCTACCTTAGAATCATATTCAAATGATGCATTTGAGGAGCTTGTTATTACTCTCCTTGATACAGGGAATGTAATAGCATTAGTTGGCCCTGCACCACCTACAAAATTAGCATCATTTAGCACTAATCCATAAGGAGGGCCAGGAGCAGTAGAATTAGATAACTCTATGAGATTACCTGTCATTACCATAGTACCTTTTGAGTTACCATTCTCTACCTTTTGATTAGCTTGTACTATGTAGCTATTCTGTATGTCATAGTCTAAATTAGCAGTAACTCCTGTAGTTAATCCTACATCTACAAAAGTATTAGCAGCTATAGTACCATATCCTGTAGTAGAGGCATTATCTATATGTATTCCATCCTGAGCCTGCTGTGGATGTATGATACAGCCTGAAATATTAACAGCTCCAAATCCTGCTTGAGCTCCATTTGCTACTAATTTAATCATCGGTATAGTAGCATAACCTGATGGAGTAGGTAGTGATGTCTCATCAAACCATCTAATAAGCTCACAGGAACTAAACTCTAATTTAGATACACTCTGGAACTGACATCCATGATTATTAGCTTGTACATAGAAAAATAAACTATTGTTAATGTCTACTAAATCAAAGCCATTGATAGTCATCACATCATAGCAGTTTCTGAATTGGCAGGTAAAGATAGATAAGATCTTATCTCTACCCTCATTATATAATCCTCCTGTATAGTTAGTACCATCTAATAATAAGGATGTAGCATTAGTAGATTTTAGAGTTACGTTTCTGAGAGTAAAATTAACATCTACAAAAGTTATAAATGACCCTGTGCCTGTATAGGTCAATATATCACTATCTCTACCTTTCCTACCTACTATAGCTGCATTATCTCCTACTGATGTAATAGGAGTAGATGTAGATACTGAGCCATTTACAATATAGGTAGTATTAGCAGCTAATGTAGATGGCAGATCTCCTGCTGTTAGTACATTTACTACATTAGGCTCAGATACAGATCCTGTAGCACTAATAGTAATATCATCAGTACCTGATACAATAGATATAGATGATCCTGCTACAAGGCTTTTGAGCTGTAGATCTGCTCCTACTTTCTGCTTAAAAATACCCTCTCCTGCTCCTACATTAGATGCAGTATTAGATTCTCCTGCATACTCAGGTTTAGTAACTGATGAGCCGGAATATAAAAATCTGCTTGTATAGGCTACTATATCCTGAATATTACCTATAGGATTCCCTAAGCTATCCTGGATATTACCTACTAAATCATCTCTGAATTGAACATTAGAACGAGTATTGTAAACTATTACAAGCTCATTCTGTACCTTTAGAGCAGCAAATTTAAGAGGGATGAGTAATAATGGTAGTGATGTTTTTTCTAAAGCTACATTGTCTCCAGATTGATATATTTTTAAGGCCATTAGCAGTTAATTTTTCTATCGTTTTCAGTACGATCAGAGAAAGTAAGATTGACATTTACTCCTCTATCAGTTACAAAAAATTCAGTACCTGCATTACCCTCTAATTTAACAGGCATTAATTCATATTTATAGCTGTGATTATTTTTATTATAATCAGATATGTATAGCTCATTACCAAATAGAATGAAATTCCATAGCTCATCTGTAATGCACTCAGGGATCTGTAGACCTTGAAATTTATACTCCCTTTTGCTGCTCATTGTATTCTGCATATAGGAGTAATCTCTCTTAGCTATATTGTCCTGCTCAAAGCTATACTCTGCTCTACCAAAAAATCCTCTTAATCTCATGGATGTCTTATAACCTGTATCCTTGAAATCTACATCATATTTGATCAGCTTACCATCCATGTAGCTGTCTATTCTCGCTGTCTGATCTGCTGCATCTATGCTGAATGGCTTTAGATTATATGTATCAGAAAAAACATCTATAGCTATACCTGCAATAGTTAGCTCCTTTTTAATCTGATAAGCTCCTGCACCTAATAGAGATAATACTAATCTCCAATCCACAATATAGTAAGTGAGATTAGGATTAGCAGCATTGCCAAAATCATAAAAAGTACCATAAGTAGCAGTATTTAAAAAATATTCAGTAGTAGTAGCTACATCTACTAATTTAAAAGTACATGTACTATTAGGCAGCTCTCTCTGAAACCATGCACCTGTAAAATCATTTTTATAAGGATCATTATCTGTAGTATCTGCTAATACAACATTAGCATAACAGCACTTACTAAATCCTCTATCAGGAGGAGGAGCATCAGGTAAACTAATTTTTGTAGCATAGCCTATAGTCCTCTCTGCATCTGGGCAGTTTTGAGCATTTACATCAGCAATACAATCTAAGCATCTTGTATAGGAATCTATAGAACTAACTAACTCATCAGCTACATACTCCTCCGGTTCTCCTTTTAAGCTCCAGCATTCACAATCTCCTGTCTTTTTAAATACAGCAGGAGCAGTAATACCCACAAATCCAAACCTCCTCTCCTTTAATGTCTCGCAGTTATAATAGTTGAAAATCTCGTAGGTAGGAGTACATAATTGCTCAGTAGTAGCTACTATCTTTTGAGGCAGATTCTCTAAGCATACACAGGCATCTAACCCTACATAAGTAAGAGTATAGATTTTACCTTGAAACTTTACTACTTTACCCTCTAATGGATGCCTACTTTCGCTACATAGATTAGTCTTATCTGGATAGCTTAAAGGATCACAGGATATTAAATTATAACACTCCATTTACTATTATTTACAGCCCTCTCTACCTGTTATCTTGTAGCGAGTAGCATCTATTAACAAATTAGGATCTATTAAACATTCAGCTCTCAGAATGTTGGCAGCAGGTAAAGACAAATCTAATAGAGTAGCACCTGTAACAGGAATCAAAGGATTACCGGATTCACTACCTACTATGCTTGATAGCTGTCTATATTCGAGCTGCCCTGCACCACCATCTACCTCTATTGCATTAATGCCATAGATATTAGCTAATGCTCCCCATGTTCCTACTACTTTAGTATATTCTATTCTCAGCCTTACCTCCTCATTATCTAATATTACACCTAATGGAGTACCTGAGATAGGATCAGTACCTCCATTAAGTATAGTACCATCAGATTCTCTGATATATGTTAAGGTAGTAGTGATATTAGTATTATCATCATAATCTACAAATTCCAAAGGCTTAGTATTTTCATATCTTACATTATTGCCATTCAATACAGCATCTGTATAGACAACAAAATACATAGAATAGTCAGTATTAGATAGCCATTGAAACCAATCATTGTTGATTCCATTGTTGAGCTTAGTATTATCATAGAAATCCTGCTCTATAGGTGCAGGTACATTGATACGCTTTAGCCAATCCTCCCATCTAATTTTAAAGCCATATAAACCCTGTACACCTTTTAGAGTACCACTATCTAAAGCAGGATAATAATCTACTTTTATAAAGTTTTTATCATTGCCCTGAATAAGTTTAAATCCTTTAGATGCACTAAAATTATACTGAGTAGGATCAGGATATTGAGTTAAATCTATTTTATACTCATCTAAAAGATAGGTCAATCCATCGCTATCCCTTTCTACTTTAATTCCATAGGTAATAGCTGTAAGAATAGGTATATCTGTACCTGTAGCTGTATCAATTGTAAATCTTGCTCTGGCCAATATCTCATCCTCTATCCTATAATCATCTCCACAGATATTAGCTATACTATTTTCATCCTGTGTATGATTTAAAAAGTCTATAGTCATGCCATCATAAGCTCCTACAGGAGGGATATATGTATCCAATTGAGAATAGTCTAATAATAGACTCACTCTATTAGATTTATTGACTACCTCAGTCTGATCTGCTACACTTACCCACAAAATATAATTTCTCTCAGATATATCTAAGCTACTAAATTGAGTAGTGAATGCTGCATTAGGTACAAATTCAGCCTCAAAAGTAATTTGATTAGCTGCTGTATTTTGAAATCTTACATTCCTTACATCCATCTGAGCAGCATCTTTAGTATATCCTGGTCTTAGAGTAACATCTATAGCATTAGATACATTGAATACATCTTGAAAGGTCAAAGCATCGCCTCCGGTATTCATTTTGACATTCTTATAGAATGGATATTCATTCTGTTTATATTCTGTCTCCTCTACAGGAATCCATGCAAAGCCATAGCTACATTTAGTCTGCCCTGTTACATTTCTCACTCCATTTATTACAGCAGTTACCTTAATAGGATTAGCATAATCTAACTGAGTAACTACATCACCTGTAGCATTCTCATAGCTTATAGATTCAATAGTAAAATCATTATCTAAGCCATTATAATTCTCATCAAACCATCCAACATTACCTAATTTATCAGTAACAGATA
>Ga0208898_1001050_pt1 | contig 19058 bp, 21 predicted proteins | sample VirMetDEL_Mar_4_FD_184513 | JGI IMG/M metagenome (GOLD analysis project Ga0208898, IMG submission 184513) | Aqueous microbial communities from the Delaware River and Bay under freshwater to marine salinity gradient to study organic matter... | ecosystem: Environmental > Aquatic > Marine >...
GGCGGCGGTAGCCGTGCTCAGCGATGCGACCATTGGGGGTGCGGACAGCGCGCCCACAGACCTGGCAGGTGCCGAGCTCGCTGACCGGGGGCTTAGCAGGGCCACGCGGCGTGGGCTTGACGATGGGGGTGGCCTTGATCTCGGCCCGGCGCTCGACCAGGCGCTCGATCTCGGCGCGCAGCTCGGCAGAAATGTGGCCGGCTTCCTGGACTGCGTCGAGGCGCTTGGCGCGAATCTCGTGCAGGTAGAGTGGTAGCTGGAACACTTCCACGTCGTCAGTGACGCGGCTGTACTCGCGGTTGAGAGCGTCAAGGTCGCGGTTCTGAGCGGCTTTGCTGGTGTAGGTCATTTTGCTTCTCCTCATCCGGCCCCGTGCCGGTATGTGCCCATCATACTTGGCTCCGTGTCGTTGTCTACAAATTTGCACAGTCAATATCAGCCCACCGACGAACGGTCGTTTCTGTGGATAAGTCGTGGACAAGTAAGCATCGCCACGATGTCAACGTGGCGGTCAGGCCGAGGGGATAGGAAAATTGCAGGGCGTCGCCGTCGTGGTTCCCGCCCGTTGCCCGGCGGTCGGCGCACCAGCTTAGACCCGGTCGGTCAGCCAGATGTGCAGCATCCAGCGCCGCCCGGAGCTCACCGGCTCAAAGCGATAGCTGTGGGGGAAGGCCGGCCAGATCAGCGCGTGACCAGCCGGTAGGCTCTTCAGCGAGCCGTGCTGGTGGAATGCCACCCCGCCGCCCTCGTAGCCCGCGTTCAGGGGCACGCTCACGACCATCTCCGCCGAGCCCTGGTGGCGCCACGGCTCCGGCGCCCCGGGCACGCTCTGGGTGATGTGGGCGCTGACGACGTGCTTGCACTCCCGCTGGATCAGCGAGAACAGCACGCTCTGGAGCACGCTCTGGCTCAGGAAGAAGATCCGCTCCGCGAGCTCCGGCACCTCGTCCCGGAGGACGATCGGCGCCCGCGGGTCCTGGCGGGTCATGCCCTGGAGCTCCTCGACGATCATCGAGCACCACTGTCGGCGGAACAGGGGAATGCGCCAGACGTTCGGGAAGACCTGCTTGGCCATCCGGAAGACCGGCGTCTTCGGCAGCTGATCGCGCCCCTGGGCGGCTTGGAAGGCGCTGACCAGGGGGATCGTTTCCTCCGACGCCTTGTGCAGGGCCTGGTTCAGGCACCAAGCCGAGGGCATCGAGAGCAATGGGTTGCGCAATGTGTGCATGGTTGTGAATCTTTGCACAAATCTGTAGGCTTGGCCACTGAGAAGGAGCAACCCGGGGCCCCCATGGACAGAAAAACGACCAGCGAAAGGAAGTCTCTCGCGGTCGACCCTGAGACCTACCGGCTCCTCCAGGAGCTCTGCCTGGAGGAGCGGCGGTCCAAGGTCGCCCAGCTGCGCATGCTTATCGAGCGCGAGCACGATCGCGTTTTTGGAGAGAGACGATGAACCTGTTTGCCAAGAAGCGCGCCGTACCCCAGTCCTACCAGCCGCCGCTTGACGCGCCCGAGATCATCGAGCTCTTCTCCCGGCTGACCCTACACCACCAGGCCGCGCTCCTGCGGCTGATCTCCCGGAACCTGATCATCGAGCTCGACGGCGACCAGCACATGGGCTTTGAGTTCGACTACAGCGTCGACGGGGCCACGGTCACCATGCGGCCCCTCACGGAAGAGCCTGAGGCCTAGCCCAGGCCCATGATCCCGCCCTGGAGCCGAGCCGAGAGCTCCCGGTCGTCAGGGTTAGGCAGCACAGTCGGGGACATCGCTGGGTTGAAGCCACGGGGCAGCGGGGCCATGGCCTGAGGCCGCTCGCGCATCAAACGCTGGACCTCCATCCCGCCAGGGACGGCCTCAAGCACGGGGCCGGCCTCTGGCTGGAAGAAGCGTAGCAGGGGGATCTCAGACCCCCGTTGCTCGATCTCCTGGAGCCGCATCATCGCCGCCTCACGCTCCGCGTCGGTCATCTCGATCTCGGGCAAGAGATCGTCCACGGTCTTGCTCAGGGACTCGCGCATAACCGCCTGGGCGCCGCTCGACAGCAGGGGTTGGGCGCCTCGGTTCAGGAACTGCCGGGTGGCGTTCAGCGCGTCGTTTGCCTGCCCAACCTCACGCAGCGCTCCTTCGATCTTCGGGCCGATGTAGGGCACAGAAAGCAGCCCCTTTTGAACTAAAGCGCTAAGAATCGTGTAGCCAGAGCCAGCGGGGTTTTGGTTTTTTTCTGCCCACACGGTCGGGAGGACGTTCTCTCGGAAGGACTCGATCCGGCGGATCTCCTCGGGGGAGAAAAGGCGCTCGATGATCGCCCTCTGCTTTTGGAACACTTCATTGAAGTTTTCCACGATCGCGGTGCGCGTAATCTCCCCCTGCTTCCCGGCGAAGGCCTTGGTCAGGATCCCGTCTTTCAGGAGAGCAATGACCTCACCATAATCTTCGGGCGGGAGGATCGTCTTGAGCTTATCGAGCGCCAGGGGCACGGATTGGCTCGGGGCGAACCTGTTGTGCCCAAACAGCAGGTTCGCTACCTGCAGGGGCGTGTAGTCCTTGGAGCTCAGCTGCTCAAGGATCTTGTTCGACGCACGCTGGGCCTGGTTCTTCGCCGGGCCCTTCCCGGTCAGGCCCATGTAGTCTGAATAGAGCTTGGTCGCGTTTTGGAGCTGATCCAAGACCTCTTGGTCGCCGGTGATCAGCCCGAGCTCGATCCCGTCGTAGACCGCGGTATCGAGCCGGCTTTTCATCTCAAGCAGCGCGCGCTGTTCGGTGGACCCGGGCGGAGCGCTGCCTACGGCGCTGTTCAAGCTCTTCTGATAGCCGTGGAGGTTGCCTAAGGCCTGGCTCTTGAACTTGGGGTTCTGGGCCAGCTTGGCAAGCCTGCGCAGCCGGGTCACCTCAGTCTTGAGGGTCGGCATGTTATCCAGCTGCACGGGGGCTATCCCGAGCTCCGGAAGAGAGTCGAGGAGGTTCCTCGCCGTCGTGGCCACCCCCTCAGGGGTCATGCGCGGCGGCTGGGCAACATTCCTCACCGCCTCATACATCGCGCCAGATTCTTCCTTCAGCCGCCCTGCGGTACCAGAGAGGCGATCCTGGAGGGTCTCCGCCGCGGTCAACGGTACCATCCCGTAGTTGGGTTCGATCCCAGGCAGGCCCGCGCCGAACTCCGCTTGAAGCACGCGCGCGTCGGCCCGGATCTGGTCCAGCTGGCGCTGATCAAACCCGCGGATGATGTCCGTCCCAAGGGCCTCGCCGGCGGCGTAGCGGAGGAGGTCCTCCTGGCGCAGCTGACCAGTAATCGTGGGAGTCGTGCCCTGAGGCGGCAGGGCCGTCCTCTGGCCCACCGTGAGCGGATACTTGGACTGGGAGAGGGCTTCCTCCCCCATCCGCGGGAAGAGGCCGCCAACGCGCTCAGAGGCGGCCGTAGCGCCAGACTTGAGCCCACGCAAAGCCGGCGGGATGGCGACGTCGGTGGCTACGCCGATCGCAGTGCTGACGCCGATTTCCTCTGCCATCTCTTCAGGGGTCTTGGCTTTCGCCGCCCGAGTCTCTGGGGTAACGATAGCCTCGCCCGTCTCACCCGCCGCCTCGGTGGCGGTGTAGGCCACCGCGCCGCGACCAGCCTGGGAGGCCATGGTCTTGCCGCCAGCGACGACCTTGCTCGCAGGGAGGTACTTGGCGATCTCGCCGATGAACTGCCCGAAATCCGTGTCGCTGATCCCCGGCTTGTTGATGTAATACGGGATCCCGTTCCACATCACCATGGGGTTGTTGTAGCGGTCCACGAAGGCACCGCCGAACCGCGGGTCGTCCTTAAACGAGGACTGGATGATCTCCGCCTTGCCCATGTCGTCGCGGGTCATCAGCATCTTCGCGCTGGGCACGAGGCGCTCAAGGAACCCGGCCTGGTCCCCGGCCATCTCGGTGATCTCGGGGAACTCCGGGAACTCGACCTGTGGCGAGGCGCGGTTGACGACCCGTGCGAGCGCGCTCGGGCCTTCCTGGATCCGCTGGAGGATCGTCGGGTTCGGCTCTTCGGGGCCGACCTTCCGGCGCTCCCCTTGCTCTACAGGCGCCGCATCCGGCGGTAAGGTGATCGGCATGTCTTGCCCCTCTTATTTGCGAGCGACCCAGCCTTTGATGATAAACGGCGACGGGATCGGGTTGCCATCGGCGTCGACGATCAAGCGCTGGGCGTTGTCGATGACCGCCCCCTCGGGAAGGCTGTCGTACCAGGCCTGGATCGCGGCGTCGTCGTTGACGTCCCCGTCGAAGCGCTCAAACAGCCCGGGGTCGTTCTCTGCCAAGAACCGATTGAGATCGGCCGTGTTGGAGAACTGACCAGAAGTCAATGCCTCTTCTTCAAGCATGATCAGTCGCTGGGCGTTCTCGGTCATGCGCTCAAAGGCATAAAGGCTGATGTAGTTAGCCTCGGCCGTGTTAGACAGCGTACCGATCGAGGACATCTGGATCTTCATGTCCCGGTCGGAGGTCGGGCCGGAGCCCTCTACGCGCATCCGAGGGCCTAGGAAGTTGAGCACGGCCTCCAGGCTCTCCATCCCAACGAGGGCATCGTCCTTGAGGCCGAACGCCGAGGTGATGGCTTTGCGGAACGGGAGGAACGCAGCCTGGGTCATCCCGGTGCTGAGGGCTGGATCCGTGCGCAGCTGCTCTCGGGCAGTCCTGACCCTCTGGATGGTTTGGGTCCCTGCCGTAACCGCTGATTTTTTATCGGCCAATTCCTTGAGCCGCTGCTCGGTATAAAACGTCATGAACGGGGTGCCAGCGGCGTCAGAGGAGCCCATGACCACGTTGAAGACCTCGTCGCCCTTCACTAGCGGGCGGAGCTCTGAGTAAGCGCCACCGATGATGATCGGCTTCCCGACCATGGACGGGTCGCGGGCCGTAATCTGAGCCACGGCGCTCTCAAAGTTGGGATTCTCCTCGCTCATGCCGAGGCTCTTGATCGTGCTCCTGGCGGTGTCGGCGTCTTGCCAGACCGCCGTCAGGGCCGCCTCCGGGCTTTTCCAGCCGCCGGTGGCCCCAGAGGTTGACTGGATCTTGGTCCGCACCACGCGGGCCTCAGACGGGTCTAGGAGGATCTGCTCGCCAGGCATGTAGGTGCGACCCTTGAGCGTGATCCCCGCGGGGTCGGTCACCGTATACTCATCAAGCTTGTCGTCCGGGCTCTGCTTGGCCTTGAGGATCATGTAGTCACGCACGAGGTCCTTGGCCGCCTTCTCATCGGTGCGGGCCATCTCGTAGGCCTTGAGCGCAATCTGGCGATCCTGCTGGCGCTGCTGCGCCTCCAGCTCTTGAATGCGCTGGCTGAAGTCGCTGAAGCCGGCGCCCATGGAGCGGAAGGCCCCGGCGCGCGGGTCGGCGGAAAGCATCGCCCGGCCGAGCGAGCTCGCAAGATCGTAGATGTCTGCGGGCTGTTCCCGCGGGCCCATGATCGCCTGGAGCTCGCTCAGGTACTGCTCCCGGCGATCGCCCAGGGGGATATCGGCCTCGGCGCGAGCTTGGGAGATCAGCTGCTCGTAAGGGTCCATGGTCGCCGCCCGCTGATCCGCCTCGGAGAACAGCGCCGGGAGGTTGTTCGGGATGTTAACCGGGGGAGGCGGCGGAGCCGCCCTGAGCTCGGGCATCAGCATGGTCGGCGCAGGCGTCAGTCCGAGCATCTCTTCCAGGGAAGCGATGCCCCCGTTAGCGTAACCCCGAACCTGGTGAAACATCTGCGCTCGGTTCATTTAGATCGCCCTCTGCTGGTTCCCGCTGAGCCCGCCGTACAGCTGCCCCAGGGCGCCCAGCGTCGCAAGCCCGGTGCCAATGCCCTGCTGGAGCGGGTTCGGCGGGACCCCGAACTGGGTGTTGAACGAAGTTGTTCCACGGGGAACCATGTTCATGAACGGGCTCAGAGCCTGGTATTGCGCGAGCGGAGCTGCCTGCGCTTGCATGGCCGCCTGGCGCTGCGCGTCAAGAATCGACTGCTGCTGCTGCTGTTGCAGCGCCCCAGCGCTAGACAGGGCGTTGATACCGGCGAGCGCCGCGCCTTGCGATTGGGTGCCGAGCCCGCTGAGCGCAGAGCCATACCCTGCGCGCGCTTGCTGCTGGGTCAAGCCCTGTTGGCCATAGACACCACCGAGGCCTTGCTGGGCCCCCGCGAGCATCCCGGCCGTCCCTAGCGCGGCCTGGCCTGCGCCAGCCTGAGCCTGCTGGCCAATTTGCCCAAGGCCCAAGAGCGTCTGCCCGGTGCCGGTCGTGGTTCCATAGCGCTGAGCGGCGCCCTGGCCAAGCTGTGCCGCTAGCCCGGTCTGGGCCCCAAGCTGCTGACCCGCAAGCCCCGCGAGCTGGCTCGCAGCAGCGCGCTGGCCGGCTTGCTGGCGAGCGAACTCGCCCATGGAGGCGCCGCGGGCGCCCTCAAAGCCGCGTGAGCGCAAGGCCCCGATAGCCTCTCCAAGGCCTCGGCCGAGAGCTCGCTCGCGCTCAGCGGCGCCCAGGCGGGCCCTGGAACCGAATGCAGACTCGCCGCCTCGGGCGATGTCGCCAGCACGGGCAGAGATGTCGCGCTGGGCCCCGGCTTCCATGATGTCGCTCATGGTCTGCTGGACGACCATCTGCTCAAAGGGATCCATGTAGGGCTGGATCCCGGTCGTCGGGTCAAAGGCCCCGTAGGCCCCGCGGATCATGCCGCCAGCCTCTCCGAGGCCAGTCCCAAACTCATCGGCAGCCCGGCGCTGGATGCCTTCGACACCAATCAGATCTTCTAGGTATCGCGTCTCACCCTGGAGGGCGCGCTGACGCGCCTCCGCAGAGGCTCCCAGGAGATCTTCCAGCCCGGCTTCGCGAAGCTGCTGCTCCGTGGCCGCGCCGCTTTGAACCGCCTCCAGGGCGCGCTGCTGGGCCGCCAGCTGCTGCGCTTGGCTGCCCTCAAGGCCGCCGATCCCTCGGCGATATTGCTCCATGGCCGCGCCGATAAACGGGGCTTGCCGCCCAGGGATAGACCGCGCGAGCTCAAAAGCCCGCTGCTGGTCCGGGGAGAACCCGGCGATCTCCTGGGGGATAACCCGGGCGCGTCCCTGCTCGTCGAAGAACGTGCGCTCTGCCGCGCGCATGGCCCCGGGGATGAACCCGCCTTCGCCATCGAGCCCGAACAAGAGCTGCTGGGTGATCGGGTCCATCCGGCTATCCGAGCGGGTAATGCTCGGGACGTAGGTGTAGTCCGACGCCGGGGGCTGGTCGAGCATGGAGCTGGCAGGGTCGGCGACGGTCTCGGCGCCCATGCCGCCTTCAGACACCATTTCCATTGGCGGCTCTTCTTGGCGTACTTCAACGCCAGGCGGGGCCAGCTCTGGAACGATTCGGTCTTGAGGGATTTTTGGGTCTGAGATCGGGCGGACTGGGTTAAACCCGTAGACGTCCCCAGGGCGAGGAATATTTGACCCAGGAATCTCATCGCGGTCGTCGATCCCGTTCCGGTTGACGTCTATAAACTCCATCGAGCGCACGCCGCCAGAGCCGGCACCCATGCCGGGGTACAGGCTGCGCGTTGGGTCAAGCCGGCCGTAGTTAGACTCGTCCGCCATAGGGGGGCGGGGCATGGGCATCCCGGCCTGAGGGCTGCGGACGTCCATCCCAGGGAGGCTGTTGTTCGCCCGAGCCTGGTACTGCTCATAGGCTTGCATGAGCTCCGGCGTAGCCATCGAGCGAGGGATGCTAAACGGCGAACTTCCAGCGATGCCGCCGATGGTCCCAGTGAAAGAATCGGTCTCGGGGTCGTAGCCGGTAAAAGTCGTCGTGCCCTGGTTAAAACGGAACCCTTGGTCGCCTCCTCCCTGGGAGGGGGCGCCAGAAAACAAGCCTTGGAGAAGGTTTTGGATGCCGCCGGTGCTGCTATTTAACCGAGGATCCCCGGTAGTTGGGGCCGGCCCTTCCCCTCGCTGCGCCAAAAAGTCGTAATAGTTAACCCCAGTCTCTGGGGTCCACCCTAGTTCCATGGCGCGAAGCATGTTTCGATCAGCGATCACGATCAATCCTCCTCAGGCGGCGCGGCGAACTCTTCAAACAGCGCCATCATCTGATACATGAGATCCGTGCCGCGCTCACGGCTTTCTTCGCCACCAGGGGTCAGGGTGATGATCCCGCCCTCGCCGACATTCAGATCATAAGCACCAGCACCGCGCACCGCGCGGCCGGTCATGACGTATTCGCCATCGCTGAGCATCGCCGGCACGTCGTCGCTGATCTCGGTCCCTTCGCCGTTGATGTCGCCGTTCATGCGCTCAAACTCAGAGGCGTCCATGCTCTCGCCGTCTTCGGTCTCGATCTCGATCTCGATCTTCGGAGACCCGCCCTCGGCCAGCTCGACGATTCCGCCTTTCCGGTAGCGCTGGATCATGCTCCCGGGGATCCTGCCTGCCGCGGGGGTCGGGCGCTCAAGGTTCGGAACGGTCTGGGATGCGAACTCGTAGCTCACGCCTTGGCTAGGCTTACCGCCGGAAAGCTCGGGGAGGGTGCCAGTCGGCAGCATCCCGAACTCCACGGGGTTCGGCGCAGGCAATCCCATGCGCCGGCGGATCTCGGCCTCGATGTTGTAACGGCCGGCGCCGGTCTCTTGGGTCAGGGGGATCAGCGGGACGCCGCGGTCATTCTTGGCCTCTTCCATAGCGGCCTTGCCGAGGTAATAGGCGGGAAGGCCGGCCATGAGCAGTCCGCCCATCCCGCCGCCGCCAAGCAGTCCGCCGATGCCGCTAGTAGCGCCGGAACCGCCGCCAAGACCAAAGAGTCCGCCAAGCGCTTGACCCAGCTGAGCCGGAAAAGATGCGTCAGACTCTGGGTCAAAACCCAGAATGTTTCCGGCAGCGGTTCCTACCTGAGCAAGAATGGAGTCTTCCGTATTTGGATCGATACCAAAAAAACCTTGGACCAGATCACCGCCAGCGGTCAGCAGATCATCAATACCCATAGCCAATTCCTCAAACGCTTTGCCGCATATTAGCAGTTTATCCGCCTAATCCCATCCTGCGGCGGACCTCACGATCGATGTTGTAATAGCCGGTCGCGGACTCCTGCTCAAGCGGAACCCGGCCCCGAGGCGAGCTCCCAGAGCCCCCTAGCAGCTGCTGGCCGAGGAGGAACATCCCGAGCAGCGGCAGGAGAGACTGGATCCCGCCGCCAGGGGGCTTCTGCCCACCGCCGCCGGTGCCGGTGCCGCTACCAGAGCCCGTTCCTGTTCCGGTGCCGCTCCCGCTTCCGGTCCCCGTGCCCGTGCCGGTTCCTGTGCCACCGCCGGTGCCATCGCCAGTACCAGCCCCTGTTCCGGTCCCCGTGCCATCGCCCGTGCTCGTGCCGCTGCCTTCGCCTTCGCCGTCCAGCTGGCCGTCGCCTACCTTGGCCTCGCCGTCCCCGGAGCCTTCGCCGGTGCCGTCTCCGGCCACGCCGTCGCCGTCAGCGCCGCCGGTCTCACCGCCTCCGGTTTCACCGCCGCCTGTTTCGGTTCCGCCGGTGTCAGCGCCGCCGGTCTCGCCTCCGCCGGTTTCAGTCCCGCCAGTCTCGGTGCCGCCAGTCTCGGCGCCCCCGGTTTCGCTTCCGCCAGTCTCGGTCCCTCCGGTTTCGGTGCCACCAGTCTCGCCGCCACCAGTCTCGGTCCCGCCGGTTTCAGTTCCTCCTGTCGGGGTTTCTGGGATGTTGACCGTTATAGTCTCTTCCTCGCCACCCTCGGGGGCACCAGTGTCAGCTCCGCCGGTCTCGGTCCCGCCAGTTTCGCCGCCTCCGGAAGGGATAACGGGGACATTGACCGTCACCGTCTCTTCATCGCCAGTCTCGCCGGTGTCTTCCGTAGCAGCCTCTTGCGTGTCTCCAGCATCGGCCCCAGTTTCCGTGGCGTCATTAGCCTGCCCGCGGTCGAATCGATCTCCGACCCTGATGTCTTCCGGAAGCGTGGGGTCGTACAGGACCTCCCCGGTGTTGATCTCCCTGAAGATCCCCTCCCCTTCATACCGCCAGGGGCCATTAGGGAGCCAGCCGTCGAGGATCAAGCCCTCGGCCCTTCCCTCGTAAGGGGTGCCCGCGTACCTGTCTTCGACATCCACGACGACGGTTTCGTCGCCTCCATCCGGAGCGGCGTCCGTCGCGGCGCCATCTTGCCCATCAGCCGCTGGCTGCCCCTCAGGCTCGACAGTAACCGTGCCGTCTTCTGCTTCAGACACAGACCCGGTTTCTCCCTGCCCCTCAGGCTCGACAGTAACCGTGCCGTCTTCTGCTTCAGACACAGCTTCGGCTTCGCCCTGGCCTTCAGGCGTCACCGTAACCGTCCCGTCTTCGTCTTCCGTGATTGTGCTGGTGCTCGTCTCGTCATCGACCTCGACGGTCGTCGTCTCTTCGCCGCCGCTCTCGGTCTGGCCGCCACCGCCCCCGCCGCCTTCGCTGCCGCCTGGCTGGGGTTGGGTCGTTTTTTCCTCGTCGGTGTCAGGGAAGACGGGTTTATCGACCTCGGCGCCGGGCGCTGCCGGCGCATCCATGTCCCCTGTCTCAAGGTCCACTACGTCAATTTGGCCCGGGAGGTCAGGCGTATAGCCCGGCCGCTTAGCGTCCTCGTAATCCTTGTAGATGTCGTAGCCGGTCCTGGCGATCTTCGCCAGATCCCCTAGGGTCCCGATGCCGCCGGCTTTGTCCGATACCTCGGCGCCAACGCGGGCCGTGTCAGCCAGGGACGCCACCCCGCTCCCGCTCTGCCCAAGCCCGAGCGTGCCGCCGGTATCCAGCGCGCCCTTCCCAAACCCGCCGAGGGCCCCGGTAAGGGCGCCCTTGGCGATGTCCTGGTCGGTGATGGCCGCGGCTCCAGCCCCAAGCGCAGAGCCCACCGCAGCGCTGCCCAGGGCCCCGCCAATGCCCAGCGTGCCGGCGAGGCCAGATGCGGCGCCGGGGATGAATGGCGTGAGCCCGGCGGCGATTAGGGCCTTGATCTCAGGTCGGACGGTGTGCCGGTAAGCGACGTTCTCGGGGAGGTTGCGCCAGTCTCCGAGGGCCTCGACGTCGGCCTGGTACTCCTCCATGGATTTCCCCGCCGGCGCACGAGCGCTCTGGGCGTCGCGAGCCTCAAGGATCATCCGATCGATGTCCGGATCGCCGGTGAGCTCTTGCGCGGCAATCCCGGTGTACTGGGTGCCCACGGCAGGCGCAGGCTGAGAAGTAGAAGCGACGGTAGGCGTTGGCGCGGGGTCCGACGTTTGCGTCGGGTAGCGCTCATTGACGGCGGCAGCAACCCGGTTCAAAAGATCCAGGTTCGATGCGTTGCCGAGGTTCACGTTGAAATCGACGCCCATGGGGACGCCAAGCGCTCCGCCAATCCCCATAGGGCCAAAGTCCGGCATGCCGCCAAAGCTTCCGCCAAGGAAGGGGTCTACGCCGACGCCGACGCCGAGGCTGCCAATCCCGCTACCAGAAAGCATGCTCGTTCTCCTTCTCGGCGCTTCTCATCATGGCGTCGAAACCGTTACCGAACCGAGGGTCGACGCGACCGAAACCCCGGACGGGTAAACCTGGGGCTCATAAAGATTACGCCACCGGGTCCCATCATAAGCCTGGTGAACCATGTCCGTCGTGTTGAAGATGATCGACCCCGTGGCGAACTGGTTACTCTCCCTCCCGGCCTGAGTGTAATGGGCTGAGAAGGATGGGTCGAATGCCCCGAGGTTGATCTCAAGGACCCGGACCAGGCGGTTAAAGACGTCCGCCGTCACGGCCTGCCCCTGAGCCAGCGGGAGCCGTGTCGGGAGCAGCTTGCTCATCGCCTACCGCTCGGCTGGACGTCGATCCGGGTCGCGCCAAGGCGCCACTTGAACCCGCTCTGGTTTACCGGGTCCGCGTCGTCGTCGGATTCAAAGCGCAGGACGATCTGGCGCCCACGGGCGCGGACGCTCTTGAAGGTCGTGTTCTCAAGGATCTGGGACGTTGAGTCTGTGGTCAGCGTGTCCCCCGGGAAGTTGCGGCTCTTCATCACGATGTTCATCGCCGGGGTGCTTGAGATCCTGGAGTCCTCTATGAACGCGATGTCCGGGATCAGCTTCTTCACGAAGGCGAACTGCTCGCCGTCGGCGAGGTCTATATCGGCCGACTCGATGAACACCCCGGTCATGGGGCTGTCGTCGTCGTCGTAGCCGTTCTCGTGCTCGACGAGGTAGAAGTCTCCGCCCAGCTGCGCGCCGGCCAGCGGGAGGTCGCTGATGTCGGTGTCGATCCAGGCGTAGCGGACCAGCTGCCCGATCGACCAAGTGTCGTCCTGGTAGTTGTAGATCGCGTAGCGGCTGATCTCACCTGTCCCGTCCTCGATCGACGGGTAAAAGAACCAGACCTCGTTGAACTCGTTATTCACGGCCATGAAGCTCTTGAAGGCCTGGCTGAGGTCGAGGTCGTTGAAGACATACTCTTGAATCGGGCAGGTCAGGCGCTGGACCGAGCCATTGTAGTAGTAGAACCCAGTCTTAGAGGCGAAGAAGACCCCGTTCGGGGCGTTGATCACGGCCTTGGGACCTACCAGGCCAGCGCCCTCGTTGACGAGGTTGACGGCGAAGGTCAGCGGCGGCCCGATGAAGGTCATCGAGTAGAGGCTACTGTCCGTGAAGATCAGCACCTCCTGCCGGCTCTTGATCCCGCCCACGATATAAGAGCCGCTGGAGAGGCGCACAGAGCCCGCGGTGTTGGTCGCCGTGGGCTCAAACTCCAGCTCGTTCTCCTGGTCGGAGAAGGCCACGAGCATGGGGTCCACGATCCCGGTGCGCACGCCGCCTGAAATCGGATCCGCGCCCAGGACGATCAGGTGGCGGTCGGTCTCGGAGGTGATGACCTGGAGCCCGACCGTGGGCACGAGGTTAGCGCCGCTCGCGTCGGCGAGGATCTCCCCGCGGGTGTTCACCCCGCTGTTCTCGACCCAGCGGAAGATCCCCCCGCCGCGGACGTTCATGATCAGGTTCTCGCCGTAATTATCGTGGGTCCAGATCCGCAGCTGGTTCAGGGCGCTGATCGAAGACGTCGACCCAAACCCGCCGGCGCCCCAAGTCCCGGTGCTCCAGCCTGAGCTCGACAGGTAGGTGTCCAGCCCGACGTTGACCTGGTACTCGCCCACGACAGAGGCGCCGCCGTTGCCGGTGTCGGACCCATCGGCCACCACCGTGGCGCCGCTCGTGTCCTTAGCCTCGATCTCGTAGGCGTTAGCGCTGATCACGGCCGAGACCTGATATTCCTGGTTGAGCACCGTGTCGGTGATATTCCCGCCGAGGGTGACCGCCCCGCTGAAGGTCACGAAGTCGTTGAGCTCCGCCCCGTGGTTCGTGTCTGAGACGGTGATCGTCGAGGACCCGCTGGTCGCGGAGAAGGTCACGTCGCCGGCTGCGGTCGTGTTCCGGATCGGGGTGACGTCGTAATAGGCGTCCCCTTCCTTGACGTAATACTTGAGCGTCGTGCCCACCCCGACGTAGAGAATCCCAGCGAGGGAGAGCCAGGAGTGGAGCGCGCGCGGGGTGCCGAGGAAGCTCTGGGTACCTACCTTCTGCCAGCCGCCAATCTTTTCCACCCGACCACGGCGGAAACGGACCAGGTTGCCATCAACCCAGCCCCCTTCGGCCGCATAGTCGGTGCTGTCCTTGACGATGCCAGGCTGGAACTCCAGCTTCGATAGCGGCATGTCGCATCACGCCAGGCGGATGATCGCGCCCGTCGCGGTCGGCGTCGGGAACACGATCGTGAAGTCACCCGCCGTACTGGTCTTGTCGCCGCCGAAATCAATCGCCGCCACGGCGGCGTTGGTCGCCGTAGAGTTGTAGATCAAGCACCCGCGGGCGGTGATCGTCGCCGTGGAGAAGGTCAGGTCGGCGAAGTCCACCACCGCGGTCGTGCCCGTAGCGAAGGGCGTGACGTTGGTGAGCGTGGCGCCACCGGCGCTGTAGCCCGTGCCCGAGGCCTCACCCGTCGTAGTGTAGGCGGTCGTGCTGGCACCCAGCGTCGCCGAGCTCGTGTAGAGCGCGAGGTTGAAGGTGTTTCCGCCGGTGGCGAAGTTGTGCGTGCCGACGAGCAGCTGCTGCTTGAAGCTCGTGCAGATTGCGGAGGTGATGGCCATTTCAAAGCTCCCGAATGATCTGCGCCAAATCGTTAACCCCGCGCGCCCTCATCTGATTGCTCAGGGTAACACGGTCTGAGCGGATGGCGTTCCGCATCTCGGCCAATATTACCCCGTAGATCTTGTCCCGGAAAGCAAGCGCCTGCTTCCGGATGTGGGGGTCGGCGTTGGCCGATATCCCGCAGATCTTGTTCGTAGCCTGCTCGGCCCAGAACTCGGGAGCGTGCCCCCGGTTCTGGGTCGTCGAGACCATGACGTTGCCCAGCTTCGGGCCAGACTGATCAGGGATCATCCCTTGTAGGGCTCCGGGGCCTTGGCCACCTTCACGAGCTCGATCTCCCGCTCCTCGATGACCTTGCTCAGCTGGGACCTCGGGCAAAGCACCCACTCGTCCTTGTGCGGCATAGCCACGATCGGATCGTCCAGCCGGTGGTAGCCGTAGAGGCGCTCGGTCACGCCCACGTTGCTGTCGAGCAGGCTCGACCGCGGCGAAGCCCCGATGCCGATCTCGTTCTCCAGGCACTTGGAGATCCAGAACTCGACGCAGGCCCGGCCGGCCTCGGCAAAGTGGAGGTTGTGGCTGTAGCTGAAGTCGACCCCGAACAGGTCGACGTGGGCGACCTCCTGCCAGTAAGCATAGGCCACCGCATAGGCCACGGTGTTATTTAGATATGCGCACCTGGCATAAGAGACCACCTCGGCGAGCGGGTACTCCACGGCGCCAGGCACGCGCTCGTCGAGCTCGCAGGTGTAAATAGGCCCCGGATGCACCGGGAGCAGCTTGCGCATGATCTCGGTCTGGTTGCCCGCGTCCTCGGTATCGAGGTAGCGGGAGGGCGGGTCGAGCATGAAGACCCGGTCACACTGGCGGTAGACCGCCAGCGCCGAGTTGATGCACCACACCTCGTCCCATTCCTTGCTGTTCTCTAGCCCGATCACGAAGTCGATCTGGGATGATCCCAGCGCGACGATCGCGACCTTCTTCCCCTTTAGGCCCGGATCCTTCTCCATCAAGACACTCCTGTCCTCAGCATGTCGTAGCGGTACTCGTCTCGGGTGCCGCGGCCTTCGCTGAGGTTCTTCATCCGGCCGACGGCTTCCTTGAAGCGAGTTTCTAGGACAGTGACCACATCGGGCGGCTCCTTGAGGAAGATCGCGCCTTCCACCAGGGTGCCGTACAGCAGGGCCTCGGGGTACTCCGTCGAGAGCAGGGTCGTGCCCGCGTCGCCACCAGAGGTGAGCGAGGCCGGCTTATAGAGGTAGTGCAGCTCGACGGCGTAGTCCGCGTCCGGGACCGGGGAGAGCTCAAAGGCCGTGTCATCAAACAGCGAGTAATACTTCGGCCGCCCGCGGGTAGCGGTGCCCGGGGCGTACTGCTTGATGAAGCTGGGGTGCTTAAACAGCAGGTAGCTGTAGCTGCTGTCGTCGATCACCGCCAGGCTGAACGGGGCGAAGAAGTCCGACGGCGTGGCCAGGAACCGATTGTTCGTGGACACGTTCGCCGTGACGTTCTTCCGCTGTTGGGGGAGCTGGACAAGCTTAAAGATCCGCGACTCAGCGTTCTGGATCATCTCGTCCAGGTTGCTGTTGAACGTGGTCTCGTCGACCTGCAGCCAGTCCTGCACAGCGGCCTTCAGCGTAGCAAGGGTGTAGCTCATGATGTGGTCACCTCCACCGCGCCGACAGTACAAGAAACTGCAAAAGTTTGCAAAATTGTGCCCAACTTACCATCCCCGACGTTGGTGTAGAGGAGCGGGTACGCGGTCAGGTCGTTGCCGTCCGCGTTAGGATCAGGGCGGGCGTTCTTGAGCGCCTGGGGATCCGCCGGGCTGGGCTTGCGCTCCAGCTGGGGGTGCTTGGGAGACCACTGGTCGGGCCCCACGAGGAGCCCGTCCCAGGTCTTCTTCATATCCTTGAGCCGATACCGGAACCCGGTAATGTCGCAGATCCCGTAGGCTCTCCTGTTAGACGCGAAGGCCATGGTCAGGCGATGTTGTAGCTGCGGAGGTTCGGGGCGATCCGGAAAGATGCCCGCTCCTCGTCCTGGGACAGGGCCCGCTGGAACTCTTCCTCGTACAGGGCCTTCAGCAGCTGCACCTTCTCAGGCGCGCGTTTGAGGGCCATGTAGTAGGCCAGGCCGGCCGCCAGACACGGGTAAAAGCGGAAAGGCACCTGCATGGTGTTCGCCGCCGTGTCCGCGTCATCCATCCGGGTCAGGACGTTGACGTAGACCGTGTAGGTAGAGCTCTTGTCGGGGACCGGCCAGACCGTGATCGTGGGCGTGATCTGCTTGTCCATCACGAACTGGTTAGGCTTCCCGGTCGTGCTCTTGGTCGCCATGTTGGCGTACTCGGCCCGGCTCATGCGGTTCAGCGGGAGATCCGTGGTCGTCCCGCTGACCGTCTCGCGAACGAAGCAATCCAGCACGTCGATGACGGCCGTGGGATTCGTCGCATCCAGGTTGTAGACCGCCGTGCCCTGGACCATGGCGATGCTGTTCTGCTTCACCGTCCACTGGTTCAGGCCACGGTTGGCCCACTCGGCGAGCAGCAAATTCAAGGACCGGCGGGCTGATTCAAGGTCGTAGCCCGTGCGGAGCTCTAGCCCGCAGCGCTCAAACGCTTCCTCGATGTAGTCGGCTACGTCGAGCTCAAAGTCCTTGCTGTTGCTGGTCGCCATTGCTCACCTCATTTGTGCCCGTAAAGGCCACACTTTTGGCTGGAGGGAGGACGCATCTTACCAGCTGGCTTCTGGTTCACCATGCCACCTTTGGCCATGCGCTTGCAGGCGGATCCGCCCATTTTGTAGCCCTTCATCTTCATGGCTGAGCCTCCTTCGGCTGCGAATGTTGCTACGTTAGTGGGCTTGCCGCCCACGCCTTGCTTCTTTGATCGCTTCCGCCGGACGGCCGAGGCGATCTCCTTCTCGCTCATGCTAGCTGCCTTTGATGAAGGCACGCACTTTGGATACCCACGATCGGAATCGCTCGCAGAGCTCCGGCCACACTGTTTGTAGCCACCACTCTTTTTCGGTGCTGAGATATCGACCCAGTTTTCTCCAAACCACTTGGTCAGCCCTCCTTTTCTCTTAGCCACGGGGCACCCGGGCCATCTTTTGCTTGCCTGGAAGCATGCGCCCAAAGCCCCTGGGCTTCACCAGCATGGTGTGGGAGTTGATCTCCCCGCCCTTAGCCTTGCCGTTGCTGTAGGTGCCCCCGAGCTCCTTGTAGCGCTTCACCAGGTAGCCCGAGGCGTAGGCGCTCGGCCATACGTCGAACTTGCGCTTGGCCTCAGCCCTGGCCTTCTTGTACAGGGCCGGGTTGCGTACATTTTTCGGTACGTCAGCCATAGCGCGCTCCTAAAGGATGCCGCCCACCCGCCCATACCGGGCGCGGGGAGAGAGGAGACGGGCGGGGGGCGGCAAATTCACCATTTCTTGCAGCTCCAGTATCGAGCCGAGAACTTGTCCTTCGCAGTATCGCAATTATGCCGCGCCCGGAAATTGCGTCGCCTCTCTGGGTTGCTCTTCTTGATCGTCATGTTCGGGTCGCCGAACCGCACCAGCTTGACCTCGTCTCCCTTCTTGGCCAGGACGGCGAACTTCTTGCTGCCGCCCGAGGTGCGCTTCGGCTTATTGTAGCCAGCGAAAGACTCACCTCGGTAGGTGAGCCTCCCGCTAGGCGTGCGACTGACGTTCTTCGTCGTCGCCATTAATAGCTCTTGATCACGTCCATGATCACCGTGTACGCATCCCCAGTGGCGGCGTTGACGGTGGTGAACTTGATGTCCCCCGTCTTGCCAGCGCCAGCGTTGTTCGGGATAGCCGTGAAGCTGTTGTAGTCGTGGTGACCGTTGGAGTTCTCGCTCAGGATGATGGCCGGCGTGTCGACGGTGGCGTCGAAGAGGATCTCGACGCCCATGCCGACGCACTGCCACCAAATCTGGGCAATCGCGACCTCGGTGCATGCCTCGCCCCGGCTGTTAGCAGCCAGGGCGGACACGTCGATCTTGGTCACGGCGCTTTCGCCCGTGCCATCCGAGATGTTGGTGAACTTAAGAACAGCCCGACGCTCACCGTCTTGGATGGTTTGGGAAGTGACGGCGTCAGCCATGGGTCACCCCCTTAGGAGAGGTTGTTGTTCTGGATATAGAGCACCGTCACGGTGGCAGCGCCGGTCGTCCCGTCGCCGTCGGTGGCCGTAAAGTCAGCCAGAACGGTGAGGTCGCTCGTGCCCACGTCCGTAGCTTCGGTGTCCAGGGTGCCATGGGTCGTGCCCAAGCTCTGCGTGCTGGTAGCCGGAACAAAGGCGTCAGCGTCAGCGGAAGTGCCGACAGCAACCGTAGCAGCCGTGCCGTCGTTGCTGACGGTCGTGACGTTGAGGATCACGTCCACGATCTGGCTGTTAGCCGGGATCACAGCAACTTCTTGGTTGAGGGACGAGGCACCGATGATGTCAATGACGGCAGACTGCGCCATCACCACAAAACCGACGTTTGCAGAGGCGCCTTCGCGGACGGTTCCAGCTTTGATCGGGCCGGAAAAAGTGGTCGTAGCCATGGGAATCTCCTGTCGTGGCTAGGGTCGAGCGTTATGCTCGTCAGGGATCAGACCCTTTTATACCCTTCTTCCGGGCAAATAAAAAGGGCGCCCCGGAGGACGCCCTTTGGATACGGCTGGAGGTGCTTACGCGCCTTCGGAGCCGTAGATGCCGCGCCAGTCGCTGAAGCCAAAGCTGTAGCGCTCGCGGGCCTTGTAGCGGAGGTTCCCGGTGGAGAAGTCCGGCTCCATGGAGGTTTCCATGGCGGTACGCTGGAACATCTTCAGGCCTTCGCCCATCTCCGTCACCGTGGTGAGGAGGAAGAAGGCATCCGGATCCGTCAGGTAGTGGTTCACGGTGTAGCCGCCGGGAAGCACGCCCGTGTTGCGGATCGCGTTGATGTCGTTGTCAGCC
>Ga0208898_1001055_pt1 | contig 19000 bp, 36 predicted proteins | sample VirMetDEL_Mar_4_FD_184513 | JGI IMG/M metagenome (GOLD analysis project Ga0208898, IMG submission 184513) | Aqueous microbial communities from the Delaware River and Bay under freshwater to marine salinity gradient to study organic matter... | ecosystem: Environmental > Aquatic > Marine >...
CAATGAGTTCGCCAACATGTCCCTACCTCGTGTATGGAAAGCAGCAACCCTAGACGCACTAGACCTAGACCCAGTGCTAAAGTCACCTGCGGCTACCACCACAGCATACCAAACATCAGTGCGTGATGGTGTTGTACAAGATGCTAACGGAAATTGGGTTGAGAACTACGTTGCTCGTGACATGTTCCAAGACACCACAGAGGATGGCGTTACGACAACCAAGGCAGAGCATGAGGCGGCTTATCAGGCCACGCTAGATGCACGTACTGCCGAAGGTCATCGCACCACACGCAATAAGCTATTGGCTGACAGCGATTGGACGCAGATGAATGACAGCCCACTGACAAATGAAGACAAGACAGCATGGGCAACCTATCGCCAAGAGCTTCGTGATATGTCAGACTTGGCATCATGGCCTAATATTGCCGATGATGATTGGCCTGTAGCACCGTAAGAGGAAGAAGATGGACAAACGTACTGTTGCATCAGCGCATGAGCGCATAGACACGATAGAAAAGCAGATCGTTGCTATGAAAACTGAAATGGATATTCAGTTCAAAGATTTGTTCAACCGTGTAAAAAGACTAGAAGCTATTATGATCGGCTCATCGGCAGCTATAATTATTATGCTGTTAAGACTGAGCTTGTCGGGCTAAACCAATGCCTGATCCCATTACCATAGGTGCTGCATTATCTGCGGCAAATGTGGCATTTAATGGGTTAAAGTCCATGATCTCTACTGGTCGTGAGATACAGGATTGCGCGGGGCAGCTTTCCAAGTGGGCCTCTGCAATGTCTGACATTACCTACCTAGAGAGCAAGGCAAAGGAGAAACCATCTTTGTGGCAAACCATGCGTGGGTCTGTGGAAGCTGAGGCTTTGGAGGCTTTTACTGCAAAGAAACAAGCAGATCACCTTCGTTCTGAGTTGAAGTCTTATATTTCTGCCTATTGGGGGCCATCCCATTGGGAAGAGCTTGTTAGGTTAGAGGGTCAGATACGCAAAGAACGCAAGGAGCAACTGTATCGCAAGCAAGAAGCAATAGATGCGATTATGAGTTGGATCATTGGCAGTGTTATAGCTGTTGTTGGTGCTGGGATATTGGGCGGGATTATCTTTTTAATCGGAGCAGCGCGAGGTCAGTGGTGATGATTTTTGTTTTGGTTTTTATACAATACATTCCATCTGCCGAGTTAAAGTATTACCAGATTGGGCCAACCCATGCGACTTATGAGGAATGCGAACAAGAACGCAGAAAGGCAAGAGAGGGTTTGGTAGTTCACAACAGCCAAACGGTGGTCTGTCTTGAGGTTAGTAGAAATTAAAGATGGTGTGTGGGCAGTATACAAAAATGGAAAAGTTGTTATAATTACCACGCATAAACGGATAGCGGAGCGTTTATATGCCAGCAACAGTGATTGATGAATACAAAATATTCCCACGGCTGATGATGCTAGTGGTTACTATTTTAACTTACCAAAGCGTACACTGGTACATGTCTTTGCCTGATCCTACGAATGGACAGGCTGGTTTGGTTTCAGTTTGTATGGGCGCACTGACAGGTTGCTTTGGAATTTGGATGAACAAAGAAGCTAAGACGGATCGTGTCTCATGATTGGGCAGATAGTATCAGCGATTGGTAGCCTTGCTACATCATACATTGATGGCAAGACAGCCATTCAAAAAGCAAACGCAGAGATTAAACTTAAGCAAGCCACTGGCGAAATGGATTGGGAACAAGCTGCAATCGAGGCCAGTAAGGACAGTTGGAAAGACGAGCTGTGGACAATAGTTTTTGTTTTGATTCTGTGCGCCAACTTCATTCCTTCTATGCAAGAGACAATGGCACAAGGGTTTGCTAATTTGGAGACAACCCCAATGTGGGTTCAATGGGGAATGTATGCTTCCATAGCTGCGAGCTTCGGCATACGCACGATGAGAGGATTAAAGAAATGAGTTACAAACTAGGCAAGCGCAGCCTGTCAAAACTAGAAGGTGTTGATGAACGCATGGTTGCTGTCGTTAAGTATGCCATTGGTGTTAGTAAGCAAGACTTTTCTGTGATCTGTGGGCTTCGCACCATTGAAGAACAACGTGCATTAGTAGCCAAGGGCGCAAGTCAAACCATGAAGTCAAAGCACTTGGATGGTATTGCTGTAGACCTTATGGCGTATGTCGATGGTGGGCGTTGGGAATTGAATTTGTATGATGAGATCGCAGATGCGATGGCAGAGGCAGCACGTTCGGTTGATGTTCCTATTCGTTGGGGTGCAGCGTGGACTGTTCCAAACATTGCGCAATGGGATGGTGACATGGAATCAGCAATGAATGATTACATTGATACACGCCGATCCCAAGGTCGTCGTCCGTTTATTGATGCGCCTCACTTTGAATTGATGGTCTAAGCTTTGGACGCATTGATGCAGAGATTCTACCAGTGTCTCTACAGTAAAGATCAGCGGGTAGCACGTTAGATATTTCTTCGGCTGCCCGAACTAACTGGTAACATTTTTCTGCACTGTTAGTTAAAATATGGCTAGTCATTTCATAGCCATTTAGCATGTAAACAATACTAAAGATGTAATACGTTGCCATTGTCTTTGCCTCTTGTTTTGATAGATTGTCGCAGTGGGCAGTGGCGTCCAAGCCAGCAGCTATTAGTCCGACCATTCACATAGCACTGCCCACACGATTACATTCCTAATTCTTCATGTTGCACAAACTTGTCGTCAAGCACTACACTCTCACGAGGCAAGCGATAACGATACATGCAGTTGCGAACAGCTAAGACATCTTTGCATAAGACATCTGCTATTTGTTCCTCTGTCAGCCCATAGTTTAGCATTTTGTTTACCTTCATTGCTTGTGGGCTAATCTTTACTTCTCTTTTTTGCTTTTTCTTTTCGCGCCCACGTTCGAGTGCAATCTTCTGAGACTTCTTGCTGCGCTCCATGACATTGCCAGTGTTGCTTGTGTTGATTTGTTTTTCTTGCTTGAGAGCTTTGAGCCTCATCATCATTGCAACTTCTGATTGGCTTGGCGTTCTGCCAAATGCCCGCTTAAAATTATCTAGCGAAATTTCTACGTCTACCACATTGACCATTAGATATTGTATCCTTTCCTTCTTAACTCAGACACAAAGCGCTTTAGCTCTTGTTGAGCTGCGTATATTTCATTGTTTATGCTGGGCCTTGCGTCTGTTCGGTAACGTTCATCTTGCAACCGATCTACCTGTTGGCGCAAGTGTTTTAATATTCTTTCGTCTGCTGTATTTAGTTTTGTCATTTAAAGCCTCTTTTAATTGACCACAAAAAAAGCCAGCCCGAAGGCTGGCAGTTGAACGAGACAGAGGAAATGTAAGGATGTCGCGTGTGGTTGTATTATGTTGGATCATATTGGATCATACAAGATCAAAATGGAATTGGATCATCGTGATCTTTCGTCGCATTTATCTGTTGATCAGAGACTGAGAATGACATGTAAGGCTTATCACCTTTCATCTTTCTCCATCCACCCAAGCGTTTGTTTGGTGATGGGTTAGTCCAAGGCTGCTGTTTATCATCAGTCTTATAGATCATGCCTGTATAATCTGGCGCACCTTCTTTCGTATTATCGTTTGGAAAAATTGCACCAACTTTCTCATAGACTTCCATGATTTCTTTACCATCACGAGATTGTCTACGAACAATCACAACCTTGGCATCACGCCCATCTGCATTGATCTTACCTTGCAGTAGCAATTCCATATCATCAAATGCGCGGAAAGCTGCGCCTCGGTTTGTGTCGTCATATTCTGCCATGCTTCTGGCTCCTTTGTTTAAGTTAAGTGGGCGGTTCTTGGGAACCCTGCCGCCCTATCAGGGTGATCGAGGCATGTATCTACCAACCTCTTCCCAAGAATTAAGGCCAATTCGACTTCGCTCGAGACTTGGGGGTCTCGCTTGTCGAGTTGGCTTGCATTGTAGTTGCATTGCCATCATCGTCTTCGGCTGGAAGATTAAGCAATGACATGATGCCATACCTACGCGCATAAGTTATGGCACTACCCAAGCCCTGCATATCATTCTTATTAAGCACAAGCGGTACATGAGAGATCATTTCCCACGTTGGATCGTCTTCGTGCATAAGAATAGTAGATACAAATGAGCCATGCTCACCTGTGAATACTTGCTGGCTTAGAAAGAAACCGTGCTCACTAAGTGGGCCTGTGACAGCTTCGATAACACCTTCGAGCGTAACGTAACGGCTGCGGAAGTGTGGGTTGGTGCCTGTCTTAGCGGGTGGCTGTATTGCTTTACGCGCTTTGATCAGTTCAGTTAAAACATTCTTACTCATTTTTAATTCCTCTTGGTTATGCGCAAGGCTCCACGCTTATCGCGTTTGATTGTTAGATAGTCGCAATAAACCTCGCGCTCATTATCTGCGACCATATTCTTTAAGTCTTTCTTAGCATTCTCAAACTTCTTGCTTACTTCAAGACCGTTAATGTAGGTGACTGCCGCGTCCATAAACATGTTGTCGTGGTTGGCATCTCGTGCGACCATTTCGTCCAACGGGATTTGGTCGATTGAGATCGACGGTGTGTCAACAGCAATCGGTTCTTCATCGCGTAGCACGTAACCCCAGAAATCCGAGACCACTGCCCACATAGAATTGAAATACTCTTGGTTCTTTTTGACATGAACACTTTCCCAATCACTGTTGCCAAAGATTACTGATAGATATGCGCCATCGGCATCGTTGATGTGCATATACAATTGTAACTGAGGCATGTAGTATTCTAAAGCTTTGCTCATGTTATTGAACGAGTTGGTGTGCTTGGCTTCAATGATGTTGCCATCCCACATTGCATCTACTGTACCAATGACAGGCACATTACCTATTTGTTTTTTAATTTGATACTGGTGGTTTGATAGTACGCAATTATGGTGCTTCTCGAACCAAGCTAAGTTAAAGTCTTCGGTGTGAATGCCAAGTTGAACTGCAAGAACATTAGATAAATCTTCTGGTTCTTTGCGACCTGTTTTAATTTGCCACAAGTCTAACCAGTTGCCTTGCAATATTTGGACGCAATCACTGCCTCCAATAAAGCCTTTACGCTCCATCATTTCCTCCTTTTATTATGTGATTATACTACTGCATATGTGCAGTAACATCAAGAACTTTCACGAAAGACTTGGACAGCTGCGGCATGTAGTTTTTCTTTTTCAGCACGAACTTCTTCACGGTCAGCGATAGCACCAATATCACCAAGAAAGGCCGCACGATGAGGCTCAAGCTGTCGCTCAGTAAGGTAGCCTAATTCGATCAGAGCTACAGCATTGCGACCCCAGAGCCACGTTTCAGAAACAAGTTCGCCATTGAGAATTCGATCAGCATTGATGCGATAAGAGTCAGGTGTCCAACTCTTATTACGCTCAATATCTTTCTTGAGTATTTCATGTGACCCGCGTTTGATGCTTGCCGACCAAACGTCACCTGTCACTGCACTGCTGAGTGATTTCATGATACCACCTTAAAGTATTGCGCTACACGTTTACCGTTTGGCAGTTCAATCATTGTCTTATCTACAGGATACCCTGCTTTTTTAAGGTCACTAATGCGTGACGCCAATCGAAAGCAATCATAGAAGTCTAAGGCTTGCCATGCTGTGATTGTTAATCCTTTATCAAGGTGTGCCTTGATCATCTTGTTCTGCGATTCCATAACTTTCCTCCATTAATAATTGGAATTGCTCGCCTGTCATAATGACAAGAGTTTGCGGCGTTCCTTTGCGCCGTTTATAGAAAGCAATATCTCTGCCCTCTAATACTGAGAATGGACTAGGGAAGTTTGATTTATCTCTATATTTTACTTCGCCTATCATTTCCAATCCGTTGATTTCGATTTTGATGTCGCCCGAATACTCGCCCCCCAAGCTTCCTGAGAGGGGCTGGCGTTTCGCTTTGATCGGCGCTTTGATTTGGTTGAGCCATTCGACAAACCACTTTTCGTGGTAAGTTCCTTTGTTTTTGTTACGGTTTGCCATCTATCTTCCTCGTAGCAATGAAGACACACATACCAATGCTTATGCATTGTTTTAGCATGATCGTTTCTGAGTATAGCAACAAACCATTCTGTCTTTGTTTCACATGAAACACAGTGAATATATTGCTTACCTTTTTTTGACTTCGACATCGTAGCCTAATGCATCAAGCCAACACATGAGAAAGAAACCAGATGGGATGCGCTTGTGCTGCTCCCACTTATGAATCAATGATTCAGTGCAACCAATTTTATGGGCTAATTTTTCTTGGCTTAACCCCTGCTCGTGCCTCGCTTCTACTAACATCTGGATTATCTGATCGTAGTTGCTTGGCAATCGCGGCTGCGTTTTGTCGTCGCTCTTGCTCATAGATGGCGTCTAAAACTTTACTAGCTGTGTCAAATCTAAGCTCTGTCCTCATGCTTATAGTTCTATAATACGTTGAGGACGGAATGTCAGCTACGCGAAACGCCTTAACTAAATCGACGTTTCGCTTTTCTGATTCTTCTTTTAGATATTGCAGATATGATTTCATACTGCATGTATGCAGCTAAAAATCTATCTCGTCAACCTCATCAGTTTCACCAGACCCATGACACGCCCAACATGTTTTAGTGTATTGTTCAAGTGATGGTGGTGTATCACGGCTGACCCATGGTTCAGGTCTAGTGTGATAAGTTACGCCATCGCCCAGACATTCTGGGCAATGGACTTTTTCAGTGGGGTATTTCGTCTTCAATCGGTGCAAGGTGTACATCCTCCCATGCTTTCCAAGATCGTTGCAGAAATTTCTCACGATCAAATCGTGGGTTAGTTTTTTCAAGCGCATCAGCCACAGTGATGTGCGCTTGCGGTGAAAGCTGACACCCAATGGTATCAGCTACGATAATGAAATCCTTACGTGTCAAATTCAAACTCCTTACTGCGCATTGCAGATGCAATGGCTGCTTCTCTGTTATACTTTGCAGTGTGCGGTGAACGCAGATCGTGCGTGTGCGTGGCCCAATACGTTAGAGTATTGTACAGCGCCCACTTGTTGCGCCCTAGTTCACGGCATTCATTTGCCCAAATCTCAAGCAACTTTTCTAGCTGCTTTTCATTTGTCTTGGTGACTTGCGTCTGGCGTGTGAATGCTTTGGCTACCGTGTTCTTGAAGAACTTCTCAGCCATTGGCGTTGTCACTGTTGTCATCATGTATGACTGCCACACTTCTTTGCGTGACATGAAGTGATCTAGACCATTGACGATCTTAGCTGCGCTGCCTTCAACATTGATTGACGTTGTGTGCTTGTAACGTGTACGAGCCACAGCATCGGCTGTTGTGCAGCCATTCAAGCACCAGAGGCGAAGCCCACTGGCTGCTTGTGAGAATGACCATGACGCATCGTAGCTATTGAAGAAGTCAACTTTGAACTTAACGTAATCGCCAACAGTAGGCTCAACAGTTAAGTCATTAAATAATATTTGACCGCGAAGCTTGCGTCCATTCTCTAGCACTTCCACATCAACAGTGTAGTCGCGCGACAGGTCGGCTTGCTTTACACTATCAACCACAGAATTAACGACATCATCATGCGTTACCATCTTATAGCGTGACCCATGCACACCAAGAGATTGGTTCGTATCAGTTCTGACTACATGTTGAGAGCCATCAATAGGCTCTCCATGCATGTCATATACTGGCTGCATTTCCACTGGGAACTCCCAGTTGCTTGTCATATCAAGCATCATTTCCTCCAACGATTTGTATTTGAACTTGGTTATCGAGCACTTGCTCTATTTCAATTAAAGCCTCGATCATTCTCTTGCCCTGATCTAACGTAACAGGGAATGTAATCTCTGGCATTTCGACGTTAGCTTCCTCAACTCTTGGGGTTAGGTTAGCTATCATCACATTGATTTTGTACAGCTGCTTTGCTGTTGCTGGCATTAAAAACATTATTCAATTCTCCATACATGAGTGTATCCATCAATGATGCGTGAAGCTGATTTAAATCCACGCTTCTGCATGCATTTTCTTAGATAGCCAGACTGGCTTTTCTTTTCTAATTTAATGCAATCTCCGACTTGCATTACATCTAATGCGCTGTCGAATTTAGAACCTGATTTACCACCGTTGCCAAATTGACGTTCAGGCATTGGTAGTCCACGGATTAATGTTGCTGGCATTTTATTTCCTCCTTATGCTGCAAACAAAATTAGACCTGCGAATAGCAGGGCGAACAAAGACACACAGATCACTAAGTCGATGATCAGGTCTAATACTTTACGAATGTTGGATATGCTCCACATCTTACTTTCCTCTGTCCATAGTGCAACCATTTGATTATTGCTTATGTGCACAAGTTAAGTATGCACTATGCAATGCTTATTGCAAATGGTTTTTTATCTATTGTTTTCTAGTGACGCTACGTCACAGACACACACACAGGCTGGCTAGGTTCCAGAATGTTCCACACCCTCCACATGTTCCATCAACAAAAAAAGAGGGGCCGAAGCCCCTCTCAATCTTATGCTCGTTTCTTCTTAGACTTAGGTGTTTCAACTAGGTCATTCGCAACCTCAGTCGCGATGCCCAACATCGCATCCATGTCTAGCAACTCTTGCGGAATGTCTACCTCCTGTTGAGGGACGTTCTGCGATCCGTAATGATAACCAACAGGCGCACCATACGGTGTATAGTGCTCGCCATGTGCATCGAACCATGCGGCTTGCAAGTCTCGGTACATATCGTCAAGTTGTTCGTGCTTGAACTGCGCGGCTTGGGCGGCTCCGAATGAGCCACGTATCCGCTGCGTACTGATCTCAGTACCATCGAACAACTTGCGATCTGCCTCGTAACGCTTCTTCTTGTTGGCAGCGTTGACTTCTGTGTCGATGCCATTCTTGCCGCCATAGCGTAAGAAGTAGAGGCCATCCATCATCTTCTCCATCAGTACCTTGCGTACAAAGGACATCTCATCGTGCGGCAAGAAGTCTTTAGTCTCATAATCGAAACGGTCGTACTCGAAGCTAAGTTCATTAATCATTGTAGCGATAGTCATTTTACATTCTCCTATTTCTATCGTTTCATACACAGTCTTCTATGTATGCAGATAGGTCAGCCATAAGGATTTCTGCTCAGTCAACGACGACACATCTTGCATGTGTCGCCAGCTTGCTGGTGAGCGGCTACGTTGCGTCAACTTGCTTGACGCTACGTTCAAAGTCATCGTTTACTTAGCTGAAATACGGTGGCCCAACTGGAAGTTAAAATACAAAGATTGTGTGTGATAGAGAGATACATCTTCGACAAGGTGTGGTTGCGCTCAGGCACCATAGTGGCAGGTATACGGTATCAGCGACAGGGGCGATGATAGCGTATAGATGCCGCCCTTCTGTCTAGATACAGTCAGGAGTGGACGAGCTTTGTGTAAACAAAGTCGGGAGTGTATGACTGTATCCCAGTTAGAAGTGGATGCGCAGACCACGGCGCGGAGAGGATAGGCAGAGCGTATTCCACAAGAATGCACAGTATGCGCACTGCTTGGGCAAAGAGGGGTCAACCCCCTGTTTGCACAAATGACGCCACGTCACTTTGAATGTGACGTAGGGTAACTACTTGACACACTATTGACAAAAGACGCAGTGTGGGGGGGATCATAGGGGGGGCTTTTAGAGCGCAGTTATATCCCCCTCAATTCAATAAAATGTCCATGGACTCTGGTCTATAAACATATGGACTAGGGTTCATGGATAGTCCATGGACAAGGGTCTATAATGAACTTAGAAAATAGAAAATTAACAGAGAAACAGCTCGCTTTGGTGGATACACTTGTAGCTACAGGGTGTTCAGTGCGTCAAGCTGCTGAGTCGGCTGGATATGCTCAAGGCGAATCAGGAAGGGTAAGTGCGCACAAAGCTTTAGCTCAACCACATGTGCAACAGTATATGATGCAGAGGGTGAGTGAGCAATTGGGAATGAACGCTACCGTTGCGGCTGCTAAAGTTCTAAAGCTTGCAACAGGTGCTAGATCAGAGCATGTTCAGCTTGAAGCGAGCAAGGATATTCTAGATCGCGCTGGGTTTAAGCCTATAGATAGATCGCAGGTGCAAGTTGCTGGAGACATCAAAGTTTCGATAGACCTTGGCTAGGGGTGGGGGGGTCAAAAACTCGCTGCTAGTTTCTGTTACTTCTCCCTTACTCGCATTTTTCTCCAAAAATATTTTTTCACAAAAACGCTCGAATATGGTATGGGGAATTAACGAAGGATTAATTCTATGAGTAAGACACCAGCTTGGCAGAGAAAAGAAGGCCAAAACCCCGAGGGTGGATTGAACGCTAGGGGCAGGGCTAGTGCGAGGGCGCAAGGCTCAAATCTACAAGCGCCAGTTAAGGGTGCGCCCAAGACTTTGGCGCAGATGCGTAGGAAGGGTTCTTTTCTAAGCAGAATGGGTGCTGCAAAAGGGCCGATGAAAGATGAGAAGGGTCGCCCGACTCGATTGGCTTTAAGCTTGAGTGCGTGGGGTGCGCCGAGGGATAAGGCCAAGGCGAGAGCGATGGGTCAGTCTTTGTTAAGACGGTACAAGGCAAAGAAGGAGGCTCAACGTGGATAGGGCTAAGTTGGAAGCGGAGCGTGACAAGCTTGAGAAAGAGTTGCGTGTGATGTTGGACATTGGTGCGACAGGTGTGAAGAAAAGCTTAATGAATTTGAAGCGTGGGTTTAAAGCCAGTGGCAAGCCTCGCAGTAAGGCTGAATCTGATGCCGCGCGTAAGAAGTTAGAGCGTCTTCGTGAGATTGGTCAGATGTTGGCTGACATGCCAGACAAAGAAGAAAGGTTTCCGTGATGACAGTTAATGCTGCGGGTAATTATACCAAACCTTCTATGCGGAAGACTTTGTTCAAAAGAATTAAGGCTAGGGCCACTCACGGCACAAAGGCTGGTCAGTGGTCGGCGCGTAAGGCTCAGTTGCTTGCCAAAGAATATAAGAAGCGGGGCGGCGGTTACACATGAAGGCTCCGCAGAAATCACTGCTTAATTGGGGAAAGCAAAAGTGGCGCACTAAGTCTGGCAAGAAGTCTAGTGAAACTGGTGAGCGTTACCTTCCTAGCAAGGCTATTGCTGCTCTTAGTGATTCTGAATATGCAGCTACAACCAGAGCTAAACGAGAGGGCAAGGCAGCGGGTAAGCAGTTTGTGGCTCAACCGAAAGAGATTGCTCGGAAAGTAAAACAGTATAGGACATGACATGGCATGGTATTTAACAAGTGGTGAACTCTATACTGGCGAGACACATGAGCTTGCTGGTACGACATATAGCGGTAAGACGAGAACGCCTGACTCGCGCCGCTTGGTGGAAGGGCCAGAACCAACACGTTCTCGAAGCTCCAAAGGACGATTGAAGGCAGACGACCCTTCCACTCCTGATGTTAATGAGGCTTATTCTAAGCCTAAGGCCAAGAAGAAAAAATGAGCTTTATAAATACTTTGAAGCAAGAAGAACTGACAATGCTTCGACGCATTGTTAAGTCCATTCACTTTCAGTATTTTGATCAGAAGCACGGCAAATCTTTTGTGACCAATAAGATGTTAGACAATGTGATTGAGAACATTGGGCCAGAGGCGGCTGAGAAAATGATTCGTCGCGGGGTAGATAAGGGGCTTCAATGACCACCTTTTCCTATAAGCCAGATGGCGCGGTGCTAAAGTCCTTTATGAAGGACAATACTTTTTTTCGTGGCATAAGGGGGCCAGTTGGCAGTGGTAAATCTGTTGGATGTTGTGTGGAAGTATTTCGTCGGGCGCTGGAACAAAAGAAAGGGCCAGACGGAAAACGAAAGTCTAGATGGGCTATTATACGGAACACAAACCCACAGCTACGAACTACAACTATTAAGACATGGATTGACTGGTTCCCAGAAGACCAATGGGGAAAATTCACATGGTCAGTCCCATACACCCACCACATCAAGAAGGGCGACATTGATCTCGAAGTTATCTTCTTAGCATTAGATAGACCCGAGGATGTAAAGAAACTTCTTTCTTTGGAACTTACTGGCATTTGGATTAATGAGGCCAGAGAAATACCGAAGTCCATCATTGATGCGTGTACCATGCGTGTTGGTCGTTATCCTTCTATGCGTGACGGTGGCCCAAGTTGGACAGGTGTTATTGCGGATACAAACGCGCCAGAGGAGGATCACTGGTGGCCTATCATGTCTGGCGAAGTTCCTATTCCAGATCACATTCCGCGCGAACAAGCCAAGATGCTAGTCAAGCCAGACAACTGGCAGTTCTTTACGCAGCCAGCGGGAATGGTAGAAGTTAAAGACGATGAGGGCGAAATACAGGATTATACCCCGAACAAAGATGCTGAGAATAGCAAGCACATGTTGAAGGGTTATTATCCAAACCTTATTCGCGGTAAAACAAAAAGCTGGATTGATGTCTATGTAATGAATAGGCTTGGGACAATCCAAGACGGAAAGCCCATCTATCCTATGTTTGCGCCAGATGTTCACGTTGCAAAAGAAGAAATACCTGTTGCCGCAGGTGCGCCACTATATGTAGGCTTGGACTTTGGCCTTACCCCTGCTGCCACTCTTGGGCAAAAAGTCCGAGGTCGCTGGTTGGTTCAGTCAGAAATTGTTGCGTTCGATATGGGCATCGTGCGCTTTGCTGAAGTTCTGCGAGAAGAAATAGCCACACGCTTTTCTCAATGTTCTGAAGTCTATATTTATGGCGATCCCGCTGGTGACTTTAGAGCGCAGACTGATGAATCTACTCCCTTTCACATTCTGCGTGGGGCTGGCTTGAGGGCGTTCCCCGCGCCATCCAACTCCGTTGACCTTCGCCTCGAGTCAGTCTCCTCCCAGCTGAACAAGATGGTTGAAGGGAAGCCAGCCTTTTTAATTGATCGTCGCTGTTCTCAGCTAATCAAAGGCTTTGAAGGTGGCTATCAATACAAGCGTATGGAAGTAAGTGGTGAGAGGTACGCAGATAAACCAGACAAGAACATGTATTCACATATCCACGATGCGCTGCAATACATGATGCTTGGTGCTGGTGAGGGTCGCGCTTTGATGAACAATCAAAAGGCCGCGCGTCCTGTTGTAGCAAATCGTAGCTTTGATGTATTTTCTAAGCATAAGCCAAAGCAAAGAAGGCAAGGACTTTGGGCAAGGATGTAATTGTGCGTTGCGTTTTTGTTTTTTCTTAGATTATAGGTCAATAAAGCAAAGGAGATAACTATGTGTTGGCAAGTTCTAATTCCAACTTTGATTAGCGCGGTAGTTGGCGTTAAGCAAATGAAAACGCAAAAGGCTGCTATTGCGCAACAGCAACAAGCGCAGCAAGAAATTCTAAAAGCACAGCAAGAGCAAGCGGCATCTGCAAAGGCATCTTCTGATGCACAGATTGCTGCAATTCGTGAACAGCAAGAACGTCAAGCTGCGTTGCTTGCAGAAGAAAAAGCTCGGGCTGACAAACTTGCGGCTGAAAAAGCAGAAGAAGCGCGTCAGGCACAGCTAACAGCGCAAGCGCAAGAAGAAGACTTACTTGCGTCAAGCATGAAGAAAAAAGTTCGTCGAACAGGTACGGCTCGTCGCCGCAGCTTGTTTACTGGTGCTGGTGGTGGAGCAGGGTATTACAGTAGGTTTAGCTAATGATTAATGATCCCATTGCGAAAAATTATTTAAAGCGGTACGAGTCCGCTAAAGCAAAGCGTGAAAACTTTGTTCCCTTGTTCGAGGAATGCTATGAGTATGCTTTGCCGCAAAGGGAATCATTCTATCACGAAACAATTGGTCAACGTCGAGATGATAAAATCTTTGACGAGACTGCCGTAGTTGGCGTTCAAGAGTTTGCATCTCGCTTGCAATCAGGACTTGTCCCTAACTTTGCACGTTGGGCAGACCTTATGGCTGGTTCAGAAGTTCCAAAAGAACAACGTGATTCAGTAGACAATGATCTTGATGCGGTCACTGAATATGTCTTTGAGATTATTCAGAACTCAAATTTCTCCCAAGAAGTGCATGAATCATTTATGGACTTGGCTGTCGGCACTGGCGTTTTGGTTTGCGAAGAAGGGGATGCCTTGTCTCCCATCCGCTTCTCCGCAATACCATTGCCACATGTTATCTTAGACACTGGCCCCGATGATCGGATCGACCATGTATTCCGTGAGCGCAAGGGTATTCGCTTTGACCAAATTCAAATCTTGTATCCTACTGCAAAGCTAACTGGTGAAGTTGCGCATATGGCTCAGAACTCTGGGGACATGAAAACAACAATCCTAGAGGTTGTTTGTCGTGACTATTCTACGCCAAATGTAGAAGCGCACCTTTACTATGCAATTTGTATGACAACAAAGACGGTTGTTATGTCATATAAGATGGATGGGGTGGGATCAAATCCATTCATTTGTTTCCGTTGGTCTAAATGTGCTGGTGAAGTGTATGGTCGCGGCCCACTTATTAATGCGCTGTCTGCCATTAAAACAACAAATCTTACTATCGAACTAATACTTGAGAATGCACAAATGGCTATCTCTGGTATTTATCAAATGGAAGATGATGGTGTCGTTAATCCTGATACAATAAATCTTGTTCCAGGGACAATCATTCCAAAGGCTATGGGGTCTGCTGGATTGCAACCGATACAAGCAGCGGGACGTTTTGACGTTGCGCAGCTAGTTCTTTCTGACATGCGTCTTAATATTAAAAGGGCGCTATACAATGATATGCTTGGAAACCCTGACAAAACGCCAGCCTCGGCAACCGAAGTTGCTGAGAGGATGGCTGATCTGTCAAGACGAATTGGTTCTGCCTTTGGAAGATTGCAAGCAGAACTTGTTCAGCCAGTCTTGCAGCGTGTTATTTACATTCTTAAAAAGCAAGGGCGCATTGAAGTGCCAACAGTTAATGGTCGTGAAGTAAAAATTCGATCATCCTCGCCACTAGCACAAGCTCAAGCAAACCAAGATATTACATCTGTATCTCGGTTCTTAGAGCTAACAAATGCAGCCTTTGGGCCAGAAGCAATGCAGGTTCTTATTAACTCTGAAGAAACTGCTGTGTATCTTGCGAAAAAATTTGGTGTACCTGACACCTTGATTCGTGACGAACAAGAGCGTAGACAAATAGTTGCAATGATGCAGCAAATGCAGCAAGCTCAAGCTGCCGCACCTGCTGCGGGGCAACCAATGGAGTAACGCTTGACTAATAAGGTCAACGTGGGCGTTGATGGAATACAGCGCCCACAAGATAAAGACAGAGAGATTAGTCTCAATGTCGCAGAAGTATTTAATACACCGACAGGTAATGCGGTTCTGAAATACTTACGATCCATTACCATTGAAATGGTTAATGGGCCAAATGTTACGACAGAAGAACTACGTCACTTAGAAGGGCAGCGTTATCTCGTTGGCCTTATTGAATCGCGTATTAATCATGCACATAAGGTAAAAAACAATGGAACAAGAAGCTGAAAGTGTTGAAACAGTTGAGGCGGTTGACAACCCTGACAACTCTGACAACCAGCGCCCTGAATGGCTCCCTGAAAAATTTAATGATCCAGCAGAGCTAGGTAAGGCGTATAAGTCATTAGAATCAAAGCTTGGCGAAAAAGAAGAAACTCTACGCGAGCAGCTTAAAGAAGAACTGCATCAAGAAAGATTCGGCAATCGACCTGCATCTTCTGGTGATTATGAACTTCCAGAAATGATTAACCCAGAAGAAGGTTTTAATAACGAACTCCTTCAATGGTGGGCAGATCACTCTTACGAAAATGGCTATTCACAAGAACAATTCCAAAGTGGGATTGAGCGGTTTGCGCAATACGCTGGCCCTGATGCCCAAGTAGATATTGAAGCGGAACTTAAACAGCTTGGCGATAATGGTGAGGCTAGAGTAGAAGCAGCATCAATGTGGGCGGAGCAATTTTTTCCAGAAGAAGTTTTGCCAGCAATTGAACTAATGTGTCAAAAGCATCAGGGCATTGTTGCGTTAGAAATGATGATGCAGAAGATGCGTGATCCAGCTATAGAGCAAAATACAAATGTTGCGGCTGGCTTGGATCAAACTGTTTTAGAAGATATGGCTCGAGATGAAAGATACTGGAACCCAGCTAAACGAGATATGAACTTCGTCCGACAGGTAGATGAAGGCTATAAAAAGCTCTACAATGGCTAGAACTTTATTTTACTCAAGGGGCATATCAGTTGCCCCTTTTTTAACAAAGAATGTTCTGCCTGTGTATAAGGTGCTGTGTTACGAAACGCATAAAGAATTTTCTGAGGTGTACAGAGAAAACCCTCTTGAAGCTTTAATGTCTGTAGCTGGTGTGCCTGACGTATTCTTAGTTAGCAAAGACAACAAGCCGTTGGCGGTCATGGGCTTACAGGGAATAAATGCGCAGCATGGAATATTGTGGTCGCTATTTACAGATCATTTTAAAGAAAACAGAACATCATTCTACAGAGCATCACCTGATCTAATAGAATTTTTTCACACTCATTATTACAGCTTACATGTTGATACTTGGGTTGAGAATGAGGGCATTATGCAGTGGCTTGCATGGCTAGGCTTTGGCCTTGAGCAGATTGAAGAAGGTGATGACAATATAGCTATGGCACATTTTGTGCGTTGCAATCCAAATAGAAAAAATGTTTATGCTTTGTCATCAAGGCCCGTAAAGCACTGAGAAGCCCGAAAGGACACCTTCTATGACGTAGCAGAACGGATACCCAAGATGCAAAATGAAACTTAACTAAGGACTGTTGAAATGGCTAATACAATTGACCAAGCCTTCATCAAGCAGTTTGAAACCGATGTGCATCTTGCTTATCAACGCATGGGTTCAAAACTGCGTAACACTGTACGTTCAACAAACGTAAGCGCGTCTGTTGCACGTTTCCAAAAAATTGGTGCGGGTGCTGCATCAACCAAATCTCGTAACGGTAATGTCACTGCAATGGAATTGGTACACACCAATGTCGAAGCAACTATGGCAGATTACTATGCTGCGGAATACATCGACAAACTTGATGAATTGAAAATTAATATCAATGAACGTCAAGCTGTCGCTGAATCTGCTGCTGCTGCACTAGGCCGTAAGACAGACGAGCTTATCACAACTGCAATGGACGCTGGTGCAAACTCTACAGCAATCGCTGATGCAACTGGTGCATTGGTTAAAGCAGACTTGCTGACATTGTTTGAAACATTTGGCTCTGCTGATATTCCAGAAGACGGACAGCGTTACCTAGCAATGTCACCTGCTGGTTTTGCTGACTTGTTTAACATCAACGAATTTGCGTCAAGCGACTTTGTTGGGCCACAAAACCTACCGTTTGCTGGTGGCATGACAATGAAAGAATTCTTGGGCTTCAAGATTTTCTCAACGTCTGCTGTAGCTGGTGGTAAGAACTTTGCGTACCACATGCGAGCTGTTGGCTTGGGCGTAAACTCAGACGTACAGACTGAGATTAACTACGTTCCAGAAAAAGTATCGCACCTAGCGACATCAATGATGTCAATGGGTTCTGTTGTTATTGATGACAACGGTGTCTACGAAGTTCTGGACAACAACTAAGGAGATTAGATTATGGCTTACAATGCAGCTAATCTATCTCGCGTTGCTGGCGCGTCTGGCTTCTCAATGTGGCACTATACTACAGCGGATGCTATCGCGGATGTTAATACAGTGGGTTACTTCAACGATGCGGCTGGCATGATTAAAGTAAACGATTACATGATTATCGTTTCTTCAACTGGCGGCACACCTGTTGTTTCCCATGCGTATTGCAACTCAAACACTGGGTCTGTTGTGGACATTGTGAACGGTGTTGCAATCACAAATACTGACACAGACTAATGGTTGGGGGCTACGGCCCCCTTCCTTCACCTAGAGGTTAGATATGGCAGTAACAAGTACACCCGCAAATTCACCGATAGATATTTGTAGCCGTGCTCTCATCTTAATTGGTGCAGAGCCAATTACTTCTTTTGAAGATGGCAACAATGAAGCATTGATTGCTTCAAACATGTATGAAGATATTGCGCGGTCTGCTCTAGTAAATGCGCGTTGGCGATTTGCCACTAACCAAGCTATTCTTAACAGATTGAGTGATGCACCCACAGGGCGATATGATGCTGCGTATCAACTTCCGTCTGGCTGGTTAATGACTCATGCTGTAACCGTAAATGATACTCCAATTTTATATCAGACTTATGGAAACAAGCTTTATTGTGATGAGCCTAATACCGCAGAGTTAATACTTGATTATACTTACCGTGCAGAAGAAACTGATTGGCCCTCATATTTTACAATAGCTGTGCAGTACGAAATGGCTTCTGTTTTGGCTTCAAGTTTGGCTAGGGATACTGGTCTTGCGGCGGCAATGCAGCAGCAAGCACAGATCACTATGATGAAGGCCAGAAGCTTAGATGCGCAGCAACAAACAACTCGGAAACTAAACACATCACGGTTTATTGCGCAAAGGCGTAGCTAATGCAGAAGATAACTGTACCTATAAATAGCTTTCAGTTTGGTGAGGTAAGCCCTTCGCTTTTATCAAGAACGGACTCTCCTATATACAATGCGTCTGCTCAGAAGATTGAGAATATGTTTTTGCGATCAGAGGGCGGTGTAATTAAACGTGCTGGTCTAAAAAACATTTATCGTTTTTCCGACATTACAATTGACTCAACTAAAAAGCAGCAATCTCGTTTGTTGCCTTTTATCTTTTCGGATGATGAGCAATATGTAATCTCATTAGAGCATGAGAAGGTGCGCTGTTTCTTTATTGACCCCACTACTGGCGACACAAGTCTAGTAGATACGATTACTACAGATGTGGATGGCAATACTCTTAAGTTTGATCACGATTATTTAAGTGAATACACATTTGCCCAAGAAGCAGATGTTATGTTTATTTGCCATAACTTGTTTATGCCGCAGCAAATCATTCGGACTAGCCTTACTACGTTTGAAG